>Ga0256843_1002162_pt1 | contig 14610 bp, 12 predicted proteins | sample AlvinellametaG_FD_191572 | JGI IMG/M metagenome (GOLD analysis project Ga0256843, IMG submission 191572) | Pompeii worm associated microbial communities from hydrothermal vent at the East Pacific Rise, Pacific Ocean - Alvinella | ecosystem: Host-associated > Annelida > Integument > Unclassified ... | reverse complement strand
TTGTTATGAGTTTAAATACTGGTTTTGGTGAAGTGCATAACATCTTAGATGAGATTCCATCTCACGCACACAGACTAAAATCTATCTCTCCTATCATTACTATGGAGAAATTAGAAGTTCTTAAATCTTTTGGTGACAAAAAGTCTCCATCGTACCAGAGCTTCTATAAAAACGATACATTCTCAACAGCTTATACAGGTGACTTAAAAACTGCACTTGACAAGCTAGCTGAGACGGTTATTGACTCTGTAAAAAACAATGGTACACGCATCGTTATCTTAGATGACTCAGAGTTTAGTTCAGAGAAGAAAGTTATTCCTATGGCGATGGCAGTAGGGCGTATTAACTTTGCTCTTCTTCGTGCAAAAGCGCGTCACCTTGTATCTATCATTGCAGTAACGGGTGAAGTGGTTGATTCTCACTCTGCTGCGGTACTTATTGGGTATGGTGTAAGTGCGATCTATCCAAACCTTCTTTTTGCAACGGCTATCAATCAGCTAAAACGCAAAAAGAACTCTAAAATCACAGTTCCAGAAGCACTCAAGTCAGTGCATACTGCACTTAACGGTGGACTTCTTAAAATTATGTCAAAAATGGGTATCGCTACGATTGCATCGTACAGAAACTCTGGTCTTTTTGATGTTATGGGTCTTAGCCGTGAGATCGTTGAAGATTGTTTTGAGTCTTCAAACTGTGTTATTCCTGGTCTTACATATGAAGATATCGATGCTCGTATTGAGAAGTATCATAAGTCTGCATTTAAAAATGATGGATTTAAAAAGATCTTCCCACTCAACATTGGTGGTTTTTATAAATTCTATACAGGTCAAGAGCACCATGACTTCGGTCCTGCTGTTATTCATGCTATTCATAAAATGGCATCAAGCGGTAAGCCAGAAGATTTTGCTGAGCTTAAAAAACTAGTAGAGGGTCGTGGTCTGAAGATGATCCGTGACTTCTTAGATATCAAGTCAGACAGAGAGCCTATCGACATCAGCGAAGTTGAACCTAAAGAGGAAATCTTTAAGCGTTTTGCATCAGCTGCAATGTCTCTTGGTTCAATCTCTCCAGAGGCGCACGAGACTATCGCTATTGCGATGAATAGAATCGGTGGTCAGTCAAACTCAGGTGAGGGTGGAGAAGATCCGGCTCGTTTTGGTACAGAGAGAGTTTCAAAAATCAAGCAGGTTGCATCAGGTCGTTTTGGTGTTACACCGGCGTACTTACGCTCTGCTGAAGAGATTCAGATCAAAGTTGCTCAGGGTGCAAAACCAGGTGAGGGTGGACAGCTTCCAGGTCACAAAGTTACACCACTTATTGGTAAGCTTCGTCATACGGTTCCGGGTGTTACACTGATCTCACCTCCGCCACACCACGATATCTACTCTATCGAGGATTTAGCGCAGCTTATCTTTGATATGAAACAGATCAACCCTAAAGCACGCGTTGCTGTTAAGCTTGTTTCTACTGTTGGTGTTGGAACAATTGCAGCAGGTGTTGCAAAAGCATACGCAGATAAGATCATCATCTCTGGTGGTGATGGTGGTACAGGTGCTGCACCACTTACATCTATTAAGTTTGCTGGTAACCCTTGGGAGCTAGGTCTTAGTGAAGCACACAATGCGCTCAAAGCAAATAACCTTCGTGGTCTGGTTGAGCTTCAAACTGATGGTGGACTTAAAACTGGTCTTGATGTTGTAAAAGCAGCACTATTAGGTGCTGAGTCGTATGCATTTGGTACAGGTGTTTTAACAATCGTTGGTTGTAAGATGCTGAGAATCTGTCATGTAAATAAGTGTTCTGTAGGTATCGCTACACAAAACGAAAAACTTCGTGAAGAGTTCTTTAAAGGGCATGTTGATCAAGTTATCAACTACTTTACACTTCTTGCTGAAGATGTAAGAGCTATTATGGCTGAGCTTGGTTACAGAACTATGGAAGAGATGATAGGTCGTGTTGATCTACTAAAAGTTAAAGATGACTCATTCGCGAAAAAATTTGACTTCTCTGCAGTACTTCATAAAGAGGATGGTGTAGATACTTGTCAACAACCATTTAACCCTCCTTTTGATGACAATGCATTTGAAAAAGAGGTACTCAAAGAGGCGATGGTAGCTATTAAGCATCCAGAGCACCCAATTCGCATCAAGCGTGAGATCCAAAATATCCACAGAAGTTTTGGAACACTCATCTCTGGTGAGATCGCTGAGTATTATGGTGATGAAGGACTTAAACCTGACACTATTAAGATCCAACTCTCAGGTGTTGCAGGTCAGGCACTTGGAGCATTCTTAAATAATGGTATCTCAATCTACCTTGATGGTGTGGCAAATGACTACATCGGTAAAGGTATGCATGGTGGTAAGATCATTATCACTTCTAAAAATGAGGGTGAAGAGTTCTCAGCTGGTGGTAATACATGTCTTTATGGTGCTACTGGTGGTAAACTCTACATCTCTGGAAGTGTTGGTGAGCGTTTTGCAGTTCGTAACTCTGGTGCACTTGCTATCGTTGAAGGCACAGGAGATAACGCTTGTGAATATATGACTGGTGGTGTTGTGGTTATTCTTGGTAAAACAGGTATCAACTTCGGTGCCGGTATGACAGGTGGTATCAGTTTTGTGTACGATAAAGAGCACAGTTTCATTGAAAATGTAAATGGTGAGCTTATTGAAGCGGTAAGAATCGATACAGATGAGGGTGATGAAGCAAGACACTACCTCAAACGCCTACTTAAAGATTATGTAGTAGAGACTGAGAGTGCAAAAGCAAAAGATCTTTTAGAGAACTTTAGAGTAGAAGTGAGAAACTTCTGGTTAGTAAAACCGAAAAACCTAACAAAACTACCTCTTAACCTAGAGAATGGAGATTAAGAATGAGAGAATATTTAACAACAGAGAGAATTGAACCAAAAAAGAGATTGGTTGTTGAGAGAACAAAAGATTTTGGTGAGATCTATGAAGTATTTGATCGTGATGAAGCAGCATCTCAGAGTGACAGATGTATTCAGTGTGGGGATCCTTTTTGTCTAAACAAGTGTCCACTGCACAACTACATTCCTCAATGGTTAAAGTCTATCTCTGAAAAAGATTTAGAGTTTGCATTTAGACTCTCAAATGAACCATCTCCATTCCCAGAGGTTATGGGTAGAGTATGTCCACATGACAGACTCTGTGAAGGTGATTGTACTTTAAATGACGGACATGGTGCTATTACTATCGGTTCTGTTGAGACTCACATTACAGAAGAGGGTTTTAAGGCTGGTCTTAAACCGGAGTTTCCTGGAATCACTACAGATAAAAAAGTAGCAGTTATTGGTAGTGGTCCTGCAGGGCTCTCAGCTGCTACATACCTGCTTCGCTCAGGTATTGCTGTAACTATGTATGAAAAAGCTGACCGTGCGGGTGGACTTTTAACATATGGTATTCCAAACTTCAAACTAGACAAAAAAGTAGTTGATCGTCGTGTAAAACTTCTACAAGAGGCTGGGCTAAAACTGGTACTTAACTGTGAAGTAGGGCGTGACATCAGCTTTGAAGAGATAGCAAACGAGCATGATGCGATGTTTATCGGTGTTGGTGCTACAAAACCAAAGTCAGCTGGTATCGCTGGAGAGAATGCTCCAAATGTATATGCTGCAATGGATTATCTTACAAATATTCAGCGTAAACATTTTGGTCTTGATTATGACAAAAAGTTTGACTTTAAAGATCTTAATGTTGTAGTAATTGGTGGTGGAGATACAGCGATGGATTGTCTTCGTACTGCTAAGCGTGAGGGTGCTAAGTCTGTAACATGTCTCTATCGTCGTGATGAGAAAAATATGCCAGGAAGTAAAAAAGAGTACAAAAATGCAGTAGAAGAGGGTGTAGACTTTACATTCTTGGTTGCTCCTAAAGAGATCATTGTAAATGATGAAGGAAAAGCTGTTGCAGTAGAGGTAGTAAAAACTACTCTTGGTGCAAAAGATGCTGATGGTCGTCAGAGAATGGAAGAGGTAAAAGGGAGCGAGTATAGAGTAAATGCTGATGTTATCATTATGTCACTCGGTTTTGATCCTGCTGTTCCTTCTTTCTTGGCAGAAAATGGTATTGAGACAAACTCATGGGGTGGAATCGTTATTAACGAAGAGACACATGAGACAAGTACATCTGGTATCTATGCCGGTGGAGATTGTTACAGAGGTGCAGATCTTGTTGTAACTGCCGCTTATGACGGTCGTGAAGCTGCGCGTAGTATTACAGAATCTCTTCTAAAATAATTTTACAAAGTCTTGCGTGATTTAGGCGCAAGCTTTGTATATTTTCTCCCCAAATAACATTTTCTTAATTCTTCTTTGTAAAAAAATCGTTAGTATTAGTATAAATTTGCTATAATTGCGCATTATTATAATAGAGAAGGATATTTTTTGAATCTACTAAACCTTTTTACAAAAACATTCGACAACAAACAGCCTGAAAAAGCAGAAGCTGGTTCTCACTGGATCAAGTGTAAATCATGTAACTCTTTGATGTACTACAAAGAGATGGAAAACCAAAACTATGTATGTCCAAAATGTGGCTATCATATGCGTATTGGTGTAAATGAGCGTATCAAACTTTTAGCAGATGAGGGTACATTTGTAGAGTATGATGCAGATCTCGAGCCAGTCGATCCGCTTAACTTTGTAGACAAAAAGCCTTACAAAAAGCGTATTGAAGAGGGTGAGAAGAAGACAGGTCGTAAATCATCTGTAGTAGCTGGTAGCTGTGAGATGAACGGAACACCTGTGCAGCTTGTTATCTTTGACTTTGCTTTTATGGGTGGTTCACTCGGTTCTGTAGAGGGTGAGAAGATCGTTCGTGCAGTAAAACGCGCTATTGAAAATCGTCAAGGTCTTGTTATTTTATCTGCTTCTGGTGGAGCAAGAATGCAAGAGTCAACATATTCACTTTTACAAATGAGCAAAACATCAGCAGCACTTGGTAAACTTGCAAATGAAGGGCTTCCTTTTATCTCAGTTTTAACTGACCCTACTATGGGTGGTGTATCTGCTTCTTTTGCAAATCTTGGTGATATCATCATCGCTGAGCCAGGCGCGCTTATTGGTTTTGCAGGAGCGCGTGTTATTGAGCAGACTATCGGTTCTGAACTTCCAGATGGTTTCCAAAGAGCAGAGTTTTTACTTGAGCACGGTTCTATTGATATGATTGTAAATAGAAACGAGTTGAAAAAGACACTTGCTGATCTTTTAGTGTTGATGACAAACAACTAGTATGCGACTCTATGCTCTGTGTGATCAGGATATGCTTCATAAGCATAATCTCTCAGTAGAAGATTTTGTTCAAAAAGCACAATCTCATAACGCTGAGATCATTCAGTACAGAGCAAAAAATGCAGATATTGCAACGATGAAAAGAGAACTTATCAAAATCCGTCAGATATATGATGGATTTTTGATTGTTAATGATGCCTATGAGCTTGTAGAGTTTTGTGATGGTGTTCATGTCGGTCAAGAGGATCTTGCAAAAATAGATGCTGATAAGCATAAGGCTGTAAAGATTCTTCGCAATGTTATCGGTAGTGATAAGATCTTGGGAATCTCTACACATAATGAGCAAGAGGTTTTAGAAGCAAACAGTATGGATCTTAACTACATAGGTCTTGGTGCATACCGTGATACAACGACAAAGTCGGATGTTTTTCATGTCTTAGGTGAGAAACTCGATGAAATTGCCAAGCTTTCCAAACATTATGTTGCAGCAATTGGCGGTGTAAAAATGGATGATAGATTTAAAAATGTTACCTATCATGTCATTGGAAGTGGTCTTTTATGAAAGTAGAGATTATCTCCATTGCAAAAAAAGAGAAGTCGATCTATGATCCTCTCTATAAAGATCTTCAAAAGATGATTTCTCGCTTTGCAAAAGTGACAGATACGGAAATTTTTCCAAAAGATGTAACAAAAGCACACACTATCTCCCCAGAAGCGGCACAAAAGGCATATACAAAGGCTCTCTCAGGCTATGTTGGGAAGGATTTTTGTATAACTTTACATCCTGATGGAAAATTAATCGACAGTTTTGAGTTTAGTAAGCTATTAAATGATAAAATGAACGTCAAATTTTTTATAGGTGGTGCTTACGGCTTTGAAGAGGAGTTTTTAAAGCAGAGTGACGCTGTTATTAGTCTTGGAAAAATAACAATGAGTCATAAGATAGCAAAAGCGGTATTGTTAGAGCAGATATACAGAGGCTTTTCAATACTGAGTAACCATCCATATCATAAATAAAGGGAAGTATACGTGCAAGCAAGTGAGTTAAACTATTTTAAAGAGATTCTAGAGAGTCGTAAAGAACAGATAGAAAAAAACATTAACAGCGTAAACAGTGAACTGCATCAGCTGAGTAACCTTGAACTTAATGACGAAGGTGACCATGCATCTGTCAACAACAACTCTATGGTAGAAAGTGCAATAGTTGAACAACAGACAAAAGAGCTTCAAGAGATTGAGAATGCCCTCACTAAGATTGCAAATGGTGAGTACGGTATTTGTGAAATGTGTGAAGATGAGATAGGCTTTCAAAGATTAAAAGTAAAACCTCATGCAATCTACTGTATAGATTGTAGAGAGATAGTAGAAAAATCAACAAAATAAGGAAAAAAACAATGTATATAAAAAGATACTCTATAGCAGCATTGATCTGGATAGCATTTGTAGGATGGTACACATACGCGTATATTACGCATGAGAGTATGAGTATTGACTTCTTTGGTATTCATTTACCATCACTTAGTATTGCAATGTGGGTTGTTGTACCTTTAGTAGTACTCTACCTTGCAAGTGTATTTCATATGGCATTTTACTCAATGCTTGGAAGTTTCAAACTAAGAAAATATGAAAAAGATTTTGAGAAAATTATCGATGCTATCATTGATGCATATCTTGGAAAACAGAAGCGTGAATACAACTTTAAAACTGATCGTTATAAACTTCTTGGTACGCTTTTAGAGAAGACTACTATGTTGCCAAATCCAGATCTTATCGGTAGAACTGGTAATGAGAAGATAGATCATGTTCTTCGTCTTATCGATGATATCAAAAAAGGTGAAGTTGTTGATCTTAAACCATACAATCTTCGTCCACAAAATCCATTAGTGATTCAAAATGAGAAGAACAGATACCTAAAAGGTGATGTTACAGCAGAGCAAATCTTATCTAACTGTACAAAATATGCAGAAGATCTTTGTAAGTTCGTCTATACTGACTTCTCTAAAAAAGCTTCACTGTACAATATCTTAAAGTATAAAGCATACTTGACTAAAGAGGCACTCAACAATATCTTAGCGCGTATTAATGCTGATGAGTTTACACTCTCTATCTCAAACGAAGAGATCATTGAGCTTATGAAAAAACTTGAGCTTACAAAAGAGGACTTTATTGAGATCTCTAAAACATTGGCAAAAGGTGCAATGATTCCTGAGCAGAGAATGAAACTCTTTGAAACATTAAGTGAAGAGAATGAAGCAGCTATGGATGCATACCTCTTTACACTGTTTGATCTTGAAATGATCTCTCCGGCAGATGAGATTTTACAAAATACACAGCCTGAAGAGTTCTTAAACTTTAAAGCTTACAGAGCTCTTAAAGAGTGTGGTAAAAACTTTAGTATTTACCTTTTTGTATAAAGTACATTATGTCTGAAAAACTCTCTTTTGAAAACCCGGTATATGTTCTAGCTCCACTTGCCGGGTTTACAGATCTTCCCCTTAGAAGCGTTGTTAAAAAGTTTGGAGCAGATCTTACTGTCAGTGAGATGATAAGCTCCAATGCTTTGGCACACGGTTCAAAAAAAACACTCCATATGTTACAAAAGTCTCCTTTAGAGGATCCATACTCTGTGCAGATTGCAGGCAGTAGTACCGATATTGTAAAGAAGGCTGTTGAAGTTCTCAATGAACAAGATGGTATAGATATTATTGACCTTAACTGTGGTTGTCCTGTTCCTAAAGTAGTAGGGCATGGAAGTGGAAGCTCGCTTCTGTTAGATCTGCCACTTATGAGTGATATTATTAAGACTATTAAAGATACTTCCAACAAGTCGATGACCTCTGTAAAGATTCGTCTCGGTTTTGAAGAGAAGAATCATGTTGAGATCGCCAAAGTTGTAGAAGATAGCGGTGCAGACTTTTTGGCAGTTCATGGTAGAACGCGTGCTGGAAAGTTTAAAGCACCTGTTGATTATGATGCAATTGCTGAGATTAAAAAGGCTGTCAATATCCCTGTTATTGCCAATGGTGATATAGACTCTTATGAGAAAGCCAAATGGGTACTAGAGCATACAGGTGCAGATGGTGTTATGATAGGCCGTGGCGCTGTTGGTGCTCCTTGGATCTTTCACCAGCTTCGTAGTGGTGAAGCCGATGTATCGCTTGCACTCAAGCATGAGATCATCATGGAGCACTTTGACAAGATGATAGAGTTCTATGGTGAGTATGGCGCTATTCTTTTTAGAAAGCATACGCATACATACTCTAAAGGGTACCGAGGTGCCTCACAGCTAAGAAATCAGGTAAATACGGTAAGTGATGTTACTGAATTTCGAGATATATTAGATAACTTTTTTAAGAATGGTGAACTTGCATGACACAAAACCCTTTAGCTATCTCACCATCGATTAAAAATCTTGAAAAAGATGATATAGCAGATAACCTCCTACACTATGTTTACAACACAAAACATCTCCTCTCTTTAATTAAAAAGGGTATAGATATAGAAGACCCTGCATATTTGAGCTCATACCGCTCTTTTGAAGGTGAAGTATATGAGAACTTCATCTATGAAAAGCTTCTGCGTTATGCAGAGGAGAATGACTACATTACAAAGTTCATACTCAAAGGCTTTCATCAGTCAAAACATAAAGCCTATGCAAACACTCTCTCAATCAGTGAAAAAGAGCAGATTGTTTACCGTACAAAGTCGCGTGAGATATCTGAATTTGATGCGATGTTTATTACCAAAAACAATGAGCTCTACTTTGTAGAGATGACGCTTGTAAAGTCAGTGTTGAAACTAAGAAGAAGACTCAGAAAGAAAAAAGCACTTTTAGAGATAATCTTTCCAAACTACACTATCAAATCACTCATTATCTTAAATGAGGGTGCAACGGGTACAAAACAGTTTCCAGACTACTGTACTGTATGGTTTACAAAAGAGTTCTCTGCAAAAGAGGTTCTAGAGTACATCACAAAGCTCGATAAACAAAAACTCCAGCCAAAAGACAAGATACGCTCTAAAAAGATGATAGAGGCACACACACTCAAACTCCATCCGTTTAGATACTACAACACGATGAGCTGGATAACAAAGACACTGCGTTCACACAAAAAGCATATCATTGATATGGGCTTTTTGTACAATCCTAAGATTCAGCGCTATCATGATCTATATAATAAATTTTATGTAGGTTACTTGAATCTTGAAGATGCAAAAAAAGTCCTTGATCTCAAAAATGAGAACTATAAAGAAGATCAACGTGTCGTTGTTGCTTTAGAGAAGAAACACTCTGATGAGATAGTACTTACATACTACATTCAGACCTCACGCAAGACACTCTACCTATACAGTTTTGATGACAACAACAAACAGAGTAAAGAGAAGAAAGATCCGTATGGTATTACCGTTACAGAGGTATTTCATATAAATAAAATGATGGATGAGAAGTATCAGTTAACTACACACCATATAAAACTGATGAAAAATCTCTTAAAAGAGCGCTTTATAAGAGAGTCTAAAAAGAAGTAGAGTGAAGATGCTTGTTATGCATCATCACTGTAGATAAGAGAGGCTGCTCTCTCTTTGTATGACTGAAGTGCCTCTTTGGCATCTGTGTGGCTTTTTTTACCATGTAAGAAAGATTCTAACTCTTCATGTCTCTCTTGCAGTATTGTCTCAAACTCCTGTTGTGATACAGGTTTGTCTTCATGAAATTTATCGAGTAATATATTTCCGTTACCCATCAAAACAAGATAGCTCTCACTTCCAAAATCAAGCATAACAACACTGTTTTTCTCATCGAGAGGCTTTTGAAAGCGTATAGTAACTTCTGAAGCCTTTGAACTGCTTGGTGCTTTACTCTCTTTTGCAGGTACACTCTCTTGTCTATTTTGCTCAAAGAGCCAGTTGGAACTCTGTTTGTTCTTTGGTGTAGCAGCCGATGGTGTTTGTGGCATTTTTTTACGAAGGTAGAAGAGTATAGCTACACCTATAAGTAAAATTGCAATAACAATGTAGTAGCTCTGTGAAAACTCATCACCTTTCTTTGTTGGTAACATACTCAACGCTTCGTCCTCTGTTTGCTTTTGTATGTTTCTATCTCCTTTTGCAGCAAGTGTTGTAAAGCGAAGACGAAGACCATAACCATCAGCTGTTTTCGATGCGATTAACTTCACATTTGCTGATGCTGTATTGGCAATGATCTCAGTAGTATCACTTCTAGGAGAGATAGTAATAGATTTGAGAAACTCTGAAGAGAGTTTTTTTATCTTGGGTGATTCAATAGAAGCATCTTCAAGCTTGATGATGATTTTATTTGTTATTTTGCTTTGTTTTATAGTCCCTTTGTAGGGAGTGTCAAATGTAAGCATAACATCGACTCTGTCTGTTCTGTCATAGATGTTATAGCTTAAGATTTTTGAGGCAAAGAGTGATAGTGGAAGTAAAAAAAGTAGGAGATATTTAAACATTACATTCTCTCTTTTGAAAGGTAGTAGAGTACCGCGGATGAGTCGAGTACTTCATTGATACGAATAGCTAAGTTTTTTTCATAAACCATAACTTCCCCTTTTCCTATAATACGGCCGTTAACATAAGCTTCAACACTCTCTCCGGCTGGTTTTTTAAGATCTATAATAGAGCCTTGTTCAAGTTGGAGAATCTCTTTTACACTAAGGTTTGTCTCTCCAAGGTCAGAGATAAACTCTACCTCCATATCTAAGATGCCAGAGTAGTCCATCCATGAGAGATCATCAATCTGATTCTCAACAGCTGTTTGACTCTCTTGAGGAGTTTCTTGAGCTGTTGAGTTCTCTTTTGCTTCTTGAGTATCTTTTGCTTGAGTATCTTTAGCCATCTAATTCCTTACTTGCGAGAGTGAGATCTGCACTCTCTATCTCAAGTGTTACAGCCTCATCATAGTTAAAATCAATAGTCGCATACTTCTCAAATTTTGGTGTCTCAATAGTAAAGGCATCATCACTCTCTTCAGCCAATACTTTTGCACTTCCGACAATAAGGTTTGTAGTCTCGAGGGTCATGTCCTGCAAAGTCTCATCGTCGCTTTCATCCTCTTCTAAAAAGAGTTGGGCAACTTTTTGGACGAGTGCTTTCTCTGCTGCTAAGTAGATTCTATATCTGCTACTGTCACTCTTTTGTATATCTATGTATGATATAAATACTTTTTGTGTTGTCGCACCTTCACGCTCTTTACAGGGTTCATCAATCTGATGCTGACAAAAATTCTTAGCTGCTTGTATAATAGTTTCTAACATTTTTTTCCCTCTTTTACATATCTAAAGATTATACTTCAATCAAACACAAAACAAAATTAAACTATTGGCAATTCTGGGGTATAATTTCAAAAAAGTTTTGGATATATATGGTAGTACTCCTTCTTCTTGGTCTCTTTGTCGGTCTTCTCTCTGGTTTTTTTGGTATTGGTGGTGGTACTATTTTGATTCCACTACTGCTTATGATGGGTTTTGAGACCAAAGCAGCCATTGGCATCTCTGTTGTGCAGATGGTCTTTAGCTCCATCTATGGGAGTTATCTAAACAACAAAAAAGGTACGCTTGATGTGAAGATGGTCAGCATCATAGGTACTGGTGGTTTTGTTGGTGCACTGCTGAGTGGTTACATCGCTGCGATGCTGAGTGACAGGGCTTTAGAGATACTCTTTTTTGCTTTTGCACTCTTTGCTTTGATGCGAATGTTCTTTAAGACCCATGAAGATGCAAAAGAGAAGGAGCTTCATTACTCTCTACTGCTGCTTATCGGTGTGATACTGGGTGCTTTTAGTATGACTATTGGAGTAGGGGGAAGTATTTTACTTGTGCCTATCTTGGTAGGTTTTTTACATGTACCACTCAAAAAAGCACTCTCAGCAGGGCTCTTTTTTGTTGTATTCTCTTCTGTTTCAGGACTTATATCACACACTTTAGAGGGGCATATTGACTATGCCAGTGGTGTGGTCATAGGCCTTGCTTCACTTGTTGGTGTCTATGTTGGGATACATCTTAAAGATAAGGTGTCTCACGCAACACAAAAAAGATTATTAGTTATATTTTATCTCTTTGTAGTATTATACTTAGCAAAGAGAATATTTTTTTAAGGGTAGAATTTGAGTAAGAAAAAAGATGTTATAAAAATTACGGGTGCGCGTGAAAATAATTTAAAAAATATTGATTTGACAATTCCAAAAAATGAACTTATTGTTATGACGGGGCTTAGTGGTAGTGGTAAGTCTACACTTGCATTTGACACGCTCTATGCAGAGGGTCAGCGCCGCTATATGGAGAGTCTCTCAAGCTATGCACGACAGTTCTTAGATCGTGTCGGAAAGCCTGATGTTGACAAGATAGACGGTCTTACTCCTGCCATTGCAATCGATCAAAAGACAACATCGAAAAACCCTCGCTCAACTGTTGGAACTATCACAGAGATCTATGACTACCTTCGTCTACTTTATGCTCGTGTAGGGATTCAGCACTGTCACAAGTGTGGCAAAGTCATCTCTCAGATGTCTGCATCAGACATCATAAACGAAGTGGCAAAACTTCCAGAGGGTGCAAAGCTTGTTCTTATGGCACCGCTTGTTCGTGACAACAAAGGAAGCTATGCTGATCTTTTAGAATCACTCGTACATAAAGGCTATGTCCGTGCCATGATAGATGGTGTGATGGTTCGCCTTGATGAAGATATAGAGCTAAGCAAAACAAAAAAACATACTATCAAAGTGGTCATCGACCGTGTTGTGGTCAAAGAGGAGAACAAAGAGCGTATTGCCTCTTCAGTGGAAAAAGCACTTAAAGAGAGCTACGGAGAGCTAGAGATCGATGTGCTCAATGCCGAAGAGTTGGGTGTACCTGAGCATATTCACTACTCAGAGCACAATGCCTGTTTTGACTGTAAGATCAGTTTTGATGAGCTAGAGCCACTCTCATTTTCATTTAACTCACCAAAGGGAGCATGTCCTGAGTGTGACGGGCTTGGGCTTCGCTATGCACTTGATGTTGACAAGATTATAGACCCTGACTTGCCAATAGAGAAGGGTGCTGTAAAGATTGTCTATGGTTTTAACAAAGGCTACTACTTTACCTTCTTAAAGGGCTTCTGTGAAGCCAATGATATCGACATCACCATTCCATACTCAGAGCTTGAACCACATCAGCAAAAGGCGATACTGCATGGAAATGTTGGTGAAGTAGAGTTCTTGTGGAAAAAGCATAAGGTAAAACGCCTCTTTCCTGGAATTATCCGTATCGCTTATGATATGTTTAAAGATGAAAAAGAGCTTGGGGACTACATGAGTGAGAAGGTCTGTAATGTTTGTAACTCACACCGACTCAAACTTGAATCACTCGCTGTAAAAGTAGCAGGAAAAGGGATAGCCCAGCTGCTTGATATGCCAATAGCAAAGACATACGAGTTCTTTGCTGATGAGTCAAACTTCGACTATCTTGACAAGCAACATGCTCAAATTGCGCAGCCTATTTTAAATGAGATCCGTGAGCGACTCTTTTTCCTTTATGATGTAGGACTTGGCTATATTACCCTTGGTCGTGATGCGCGTACTATCAGTGGTGGAGAAGCGCAGCGTATTCGTATCGCTTCACAGATCGGTAGCGGGCTTACTGGTGTTATGTATGTACTAGATGAGCCAAGTATCGGTCTGCATGAGCGTGACACGCTAAAACTCATCAAAACACTAAGAAGTCTGCAAGAAAAAGGTAACTCGGTCATCGTTGTAGAGCATGACAAAGAGACCATTGAAAATGCCGACTTTATCGTTGACATTGGTCCTGGGGCTGGAAAGTTTGGAGGAGAGGTTGTCTTTAGCGGAACATTAGCAAAGCTTAAAAAAGCCAAGACACTTACAGCAGACTATCTTTATGGGAAAAAGAAGATAGAGTATTTCTACAGACGCCCACAAGAGAAGTGGATAGAGATAAAAAATGTCACTATCAACAACATCAAAAATCTCTCAGCGAAAATCCCACTCAATAACTTTGTATGTATTACAGGGGTTAGTGGTAGTGGTAAGAGCTCTTTGATGCTGCAAACTCTGTTACCTGTAGCGCGTGAGCTGCTTAACCATGCAAGAAAGGTTAACAAGGTTGCCGGTGTGGAGATAACAGGGCTTGAGAATGTTGACAAGGTTATCTACCTTGACCAAAGTCCAATCGGGCGTACACCAAGAAGTAACCCTGCAACTTATACAGGTGTAATGGATGAGATCCGTAATCTCTTTGCTCAGACAAAAGAGTCTCAGATTCGTGGGTATACAGCTTCACGCTTTTCGTTTAATGTTAAAGGTGGTCGCTGTGAGAAGTGTCAGGGTGAGGGTGAGATAA
>Ga0256843_1002160_pt1 | contig 14618 bp, 15 predicted proteins | sample AlvinellametaG_FD_191572 | JGI IMG/M metagenome (GOLD analysis project Ga0256843, IMG submission 191572) | Pompeii worm associated microbial communities from hydrothermal vent at the East Pacific Rise, Pacific Ocean - Alvinella | ecosystem: Host-associated > Annelida > Integument > Unclassified ... | reverse complement strand
CAATGTCCTCTTTTGTTAAGCCTGCTATTTTTTCATAGTGGTACTGGATACCTACTGCTACAAGGAGGGTGTCATATTTTACTTCTTCTCCAGCACGAGTAAAGACACGGTTATTTTTTGCATCAAAGCTTTTTACTTCATCTTTAATCCATGTAACTTTGTTTGTATCTATGTAGTCATTGTTGTTGATGAGAAGATCTTCAAACTGCATCTCCCCCGCTCCAACAAAGACTTGACCTGGTTGGTAGAGATGAATTTCATTAGGTGCAATAATAGTAATATCTGGATTTTCAATAGCACGTTGTAAACGTGAAAGTGCCATAATAGCTCCAGCTCCTCCTCCAACAATAAGGATCTTCCCATCTACTTTTTCACTCGCATTGAGTGTAGTTGTTGTAGAGGACGATGCAAGAACTGCTGCTGCAACTGGTGATATACCCATAAGTTTAATGGCATCACGGCGAGAGAGTGGTTTACTGTTTTGAAGGGGGTTTTTGAAACTATTTTCTTGCATAAAAAACCTTTTTTAATGTATTGTGCCTATTTTACATACTTCCAGCTTAATAAATCTTATCACAAAGCAGTTGTACGGAGACTTTTGAGTTAAACTCATTTTTTGTGACCTTATAGGAGCAGGTAATCTTCCTATCTTCTGGCATCTCAAAAACTGTTCTAAACGCGATAATTTCAAGAGTTTGTCTCATATGTGGAAATTGACGTACTTCAATACGGGAGTGAGACTTATCTGCACCCATAAGTTTAATGCTTACAACTTCTGCATCTTTAAGAAGAAAAGAGGGACGAGGGTTGGCCTCTCCATAGGGTTCAAACTGCTCTAAAATATTCAGAAGTTCAAGGTCAATATCTTCATGTGAGAGTACACCACTTATAGAGGTCGTTGGAATAAAGTCTTTGGGGTCTAATGCCTGAGCTGTTTTGTTTATGGCCTCTTTAAACGCGGCTATATTCTCCTCTTTTAGTCCCAGACCTGCTGCCATCTTATGCCCACCAAATTTTGTTAAGTACTCTCTGTTTGCAGCAATAAGCTCATAAATATTTACATTTCCAAGGCTACGAGCACTCCCTTTGGCTATGCCATCTTTTATACTTAAGACAATGGCAGGCTTTTGAAATGTCTCTACAAGTCTTGCTGCAACAATACCAACAACACCCTCATGCCAATGTTCTCCGCTTACAACTATGACAGAGTCACTCTCATCTACAGACTCAATGGCACTCTGTGTTGTTTGTGCCTCTGTCTCTTTTCTTAATGTGTTGAGTTGATTGAGTACTTCAAAAGCATTATAGGCACTATTTGTGTCTTTTGCTATGTAAAAATTGAGTGCGAGGGTAGCATCTTCTAATCGTCCAGCAGAGTTTAAACGCGGAGCAATTTGAAAAGCTATATCTTCACTTGTAATGACACTTTTATTGAGAAAGTCGCGAATAATAATAGAAGAGGGTCGCATAGAGGTCTGCATAAGTTTTAAGCCCTCTTTGACAAGTGTTCTATTAATGTCAATAAGAGGCATAATGTCTGCAATAATAGCAATGGCTAAAATATCTAAAAACTGTTTCATATCTATGGAGAGTTGTAACTCTTTTTTGAGAAGTCCTAGAAGTAACCATGCTACCTGTGCACCACAAATCTCTTTAAAAGGGTAAGTACACTCTTCGAGTTTTGGATCAACAATGTAGAGGGCATCTGGAAGTTCATTTGAGGGAGTATGGTGGTCTGTTATAATAAGATCAATCCCTCGCTCTTTACATATTTTTGCTGCTTCATGTGCTGCTATACCGTTGTCAACAGTAATTATGAGGTCACTCTCTACTCTCTCTAAAATGGTAGGAGAGACACCATAACCATCTGTAAACCTATTGGGAATAATGGCTTCAAGTGGGTAAGGAATTTGCTGAAAAAAGTCAACCATAATGGCAGTTGAACTTACTCCATCTACATCGTAGTCTCCAACAAGTGTGATCTTTTTCTTAGCACGAATGGCTTCTGCTATTTTTTTAGCAGCTTCTGGTGCATGGTGAAGGAGTGCAGGATTTGGAATTTGTGAAAGTCTTTTCTCCTCCTGTTCAAATCGTGAAGAGAGCATTGTAAAGAGTTCTTGCTTGTGGATCATTTCATGGGTTTGCATAATATAAAAAGCCTTTTGCTAGGAAGAAGTTACTTATGCCCTATGAGAAGACATAAGTAGGAAGAAAAAAGAGACTACTCTGCGTTTAAACTAGCCTCAACAAACGCAAGAATAGAAGGGTTTGGAGTTTGTAAACGCGATGTAAACTCTGGGTGAAACTGAACACCTAGGAACCAAGGATGTCCTTTAATTTCTACAGTTTCAATAAGACCATTACTCTCTCCTGTTACAACCATTCCAGCTTTTTCAAGTGCTTCTCTATACGCTGGGTTTGCTTCGTAACGGTGACGGTGACGTTCATAAATAGTTTTTGCACCACTGTATGCTTTTTGAATAATAGAACCATCTTTTGTATCACATGGGTATTCACCTAAACGCAGTGTTCCACCCATTGGTGATGTGTGAGTACGTAGTTGCATACCACCACTCTGGTCTAAGAAGTTGTCAATGAGGTAAATCATTGGGTGTGGTGTATTCTCATCAAACTCTACAGAGTTAGCACCCTCTAGACCAAGAACATTTCTAGCATACTCAACAAGTGTAAGCTGCATACCTAGACAAATTCCAAGATAAGGTACTCTGTTAACACGTGCATACTCAATAGCTAAGATTTTTCCTTCAACACCACGAGAACCAAAACCACCAGCAACTAAAACACTATCACAATCCGCAAGAAGAGCCTCTGCACCTTTTTCTTCAATCTCTTCACTATCTATCCATGCAATTTCAACACGAGTATCTAAGTGTGCACCACAGTGAATGAGTGACTCAGTAAGAGATTTATAAGCCTCTTTAAGTTCAAGGTATTTTCCTACAAAACCAACAACAGTTTTGTTTTTTGGCTGTACAATTTTCTTCACGAGTGTGTCCCATTTTTCCATGTCTGGGTTTAAATCACCAAGATCTAACTCTTTAGCAATTGGTTTGAGAATGTTTTGACGTAAAAATGTTACTGGAATATCGTAAATTGTTTTTGCATCAAGTGCTTCAATAACACAGTCAGGGTGTACATCACAACTCATTGCAAGTTTTTTCTTAAAAGTTTTAGGAAGACCATTTTCACTTCTAGCAATAATCATCTGTGGTGTAATTCCAATACGACGAAGCTCTTGTACAGAGTGTTGTGTAGGTTTTGACTTCAACTCTCCTGCTGCTTTAATGTAAGGAATAAGTGTTACATGAATAAAATACGTACCTGCTACATCATCATCATGTTTCATTTGACGAATTGCTTCCATAAAAGGAAGACCTTCAATGTCTCCAACTGTTCCACCAAGTTCTACAACTAAAATGTCATGTCCCTCACCCGCTTGTTTAATACGGTTTACAATCTCTCCAACAATATGGGGAATAACTTGAATTGTTTGACCAAGGTACCCACCAGCACGCTCTCTTTCTATAACAGAAGAGTAGACCTGTCCTGTAGTAAAGTTCGATGTTTTCAAGTAAGCTGTATCTAAAAAGCGCTCATAGTTACCAATATCTAAATCCGTTTCTGCACCATCTTCTGTAACAAAAACCTCTCCATGCTCAAGAGGACTCATTGTTCCAGGGTCAACATTAATGTATGGATCTATTTTTAGCATACCTATTTTTTTGTTCGAGTGTTTTAGTAGTGTACCCACACTAGCAGCAGTAATTCCTTTTCCAAGAGAAGATAAAACTCCACCCGTTACAAAAATGTATTTAGTCATAAAAAAGCTCCATATTTATGTTAATTATAAACGCGATTATATACTAAAGTAGTTTAATTTCTTATGACACAAGGAAAATTTAGCTATTATACATAGTAACTATATTAAAAAGAGTAAGCATGAAAAAAATTCTATTGAGTATGATTTTATCTGTTGGAAGTCTATTTTTAACATCTTGTGGTGGTGGAAGTGACTCTTCTGACTCCAGTAACCAAGATGTATTAGAAGAGAGAGTATTTGAATCTGTAGATGTAAAAGTTCCTACTTTAGTGGTTATTATGAACTGGAGTGACTACAGTGAGAATGATCCAACTATTTGGGCAAATAAAATTTTTAACTATGATGAGAATTCGGTCAACAGATGGTATTACGACAGTACGAATGGTAATATTGAACTCGTACCTGTTTTAGAAGAGAATGGTGTAACAAATGATGGTGTTATTACTGTAAATATGGGAAAAGCACATCCTGGTGGTTACAATGATACAACATTTAGAGATGTAGAAATAGCCAATGCTATTACAAGCGATAGTGTAAATGGCAGTGTCGATTTCGCCTCATACGATACAGATGGGGATGGTACACTAAACTTTAGAGAATTACAAATTATTTTTATTGTTGCTGGTGGAGAAGAGGCTTATGGTGACTCTGCAAGTCACTCTATCTGGGCACACTCTTGGGCATTTGATAGTAACAATGCTCCTGTTGTCGATGGTGTCTCTGTTATGCGTTATTCTGGATCTATTGCTACATCTGGTGTGTATGCTCGTTTTGGTGCCATTCATGGTATTGATGATGCTGATGCACACAAAGCAGTCATTGGTATCATTGCACATGAACTTGGACACTCTCTCTTTGACCTTTATGATCTCTATGACCTGGGTGGTGGTTCAGGAATAGGCTCTTATGACATTATGAGTAGTGGTTCTTGGGCAAAAAAAACTACAGATAGTTACATGGGAGATACCCCTACACAATTTAGTGCATTTAGTAAGATTGACACCGGTTTAGAAAATAACATTACAACAGTAACTGCAACTACAACGGTAGAGATTAACTGTAGTTCTAACTCTCTTGTAAAGGTTCCAACTGCTTATGATAATGAGTACTTTTTACTTGAGTGTAGAGATACAGCACACATAGACTCTGACCGTTCATTTAACTACTTTGACAGTAGTTTTACAGACAATAAGCTCTTTGGTGTAGCTTATCATGTTGATAGCGATAAAACAACAAACCATGAGAGTGGAACACAAACAACATCGAATCATTATATGGTCTCTGTTATTGAGAAAGATAGAACAGTTCTTATGACAAGTAGAGAAGGTATAGAGGCTGACTATAAGGATGTGTATAGTGTTGGTGACTCTTACACTTTAGAAACATATGATGGTAGTCAATCTTTTGATGTTGTAGTAGAAGCTATAGATGATACATCTAGAACAATGCGTTTAAAAATTAGTAAGTAGAGGATTGATCAATGAAAAAAATAGTATTGCTGTTAGTAATTTTCATAAACATTGTGTATGCTGCACCAGCAAGAGAAGGTGTAAAACTTTTTCATCAACCTGATGGGACTCTCTTTGAAGGTGTTTTAAGAGGGGACTCCTCTCTTCACTGGATAGAGAGTAATGGAAAAATTGTGATTAACAATCCAGAAGATAAGTTTTACTACAACGCAAGGGTTTCAGAAAAAGGATTTAGCCTTACAAGTGAAAAGCCACAACAGGTACAACAGAGTGCACTACTGAGTAAAAAAACTCCTAGTACTCATAAATTAGATACAGCTACAGTAACACAACTCAAAAAGTACCAGAACTCTCTAAACACGAGACATCGACCAAGATAATGGAACACACTTTAGTTTATGTCATTGTAGCATTAGGTATCTCCCTAGTTGTTAACCTCATTTTAAAAAGATTAGGTCTTTCACAAATTATTGGCTACATCATTACTGGTACAATTTTAGTCTATGCATTTGACTTACGAGAAGCTGGACACTCTCATGAACTAGAGATGGTGGGTGAGTTTGGTATTGTTTTTTTAATGTTTACCATAGGACTTGAGATTTCACTTGAGCGAATGGGGACAATGAAAAAAGAAATTTTTGGAAATGGTCTTTTACAAGTGGGGCTTACTACTCTTGTCGCTTACTTTATGGGACACTACCTCTTCCATTTAGATGCAACTTCAGCCATTATTGTAGCACTTGCATTTTCACTCTCCTCTACAGCTGTAGTTCTTAGCTACTTGAAAAGTTCTAAAGAAATATACACTCCATATGGTCAAAATGCTACAGGTATTCTCATATTTCAAGATATAGCAGTTATCCCTATTTTAATTCTCATAGGTTTTTTAACAAGCGAAGCAGATGAGAGTATTTATGTTATTTTAGGACATACTCTTGTAAGTGCTTTTATTGTTGTTGGACTTCTTTTTGTAGTGGGGAAAAGAGTGGTTACCTGGTTGTTACACTTCTCTGCATCTTCAGAAGTAGATGAACTCTTTATGGGTTCCGTACTATTTATTGTTATTGGTGCCTCTCTTTTTGCTTACTATATGGGCTTCACCTACTCACTAGGTGCTTTTGTTGCTGGGATGATTATTGCAGAGACGAAGTACCATCATAAGGTAGAGTCAGACATTGCACCTTTTAAAGACATCCTTTTAGGTACCTTCTTTGTTGTTGTTGGAATGAAAATAGACATTATGATGTTTATTGAAAATATAGATGTCATAGTCGCCCTTTTTGTACTTGTTCTTATCTTTAAAACTGCCATTATGTTTCTTTTGCTTCGCATCTCTTACAACAGTGCAACATCACTTAAGACTGCACTTGCCCTCTCTCAAGTAGGAGAGTTCTCATTTGTTATTTTTGCAGTTGCCTCTTCTGGTCACATACTCGATGACTCTCTTGTGGCACTTTTAGTTCTTGTAGTTATTTTCTCTATGATAGTAACACCTTTTTTCATAACAAGAATAAATGATTTTGTAGAAAAAATTGTAAAAACAACAGATATAGTTACTGATTTTAAAGCACTGAAGTCTCGTGAAAATCATGTGATTGTATGTGGTTATAGTGTTGTTGGTAAGTTTGTAACAGAGTATTTAGAAGATTTAGATGCACCCTATATTGTTATAGACAACTCCAATAAGCACGTCGTAGAAGCTCTAGAAAATGGGAGAGAAGCATACTTAGGTGATGCCTCAAAGAGTTCTATTTTGCATGCTCTTAACATTAACAAAGCCTCAGCAATTCTTGTTACACTAGACAACATTGATAAAAAACGCGTCATTTGTGAGGCTGTTTTAAAGCACTCAAAAAATGCTAACCTTATTGTGAAAGTGGTCTCTTTAGAAGAGAAAGAGAAGCTTGCAGATTTAAACATTACTGTTGTTGTAGATGGAAAAGTAGAAGTTGCAAGAGTGCTTGTTGAGAGAATGATTTCATGTCAGTTAAAATATAGATAAATAACTTTTTACGAAAATAAGAGTATAATTTATAAAATGAAGAAAAAGGAGACATTATGGCATTTTCAATAAATACAAATGTAAGTGCAATGAATGCATCACTCTCAGCAGGTGTAAACAGTAGCTCTCTAGACAAAACTATAGAGGCCTTAGCTTCTGGTGTAAAAGAGGCAGATGCTGCTTCTTTAGCACTCTCTGGAGGACTCTCTACTCAGGTAAGTAGCCTTGGACAAGGCATTCAAAATGCAAATGAAAGCATTGGTATGATTCAAATCGCCGATGGTGGCATGAGTAGCATTAATGACAATATGCAGAGAGTTCGTACGTTAACACTCCAAGCCTCTAATGGTACACTCAATGCTGACGATAGAGCCTCTATTCAAAAAGAGATTGACTCACTTTTAGAAGTAAACGATTCTATTGCAAAAACAACAAGCTACAATGGTATTAATCTTTTAGATGGTACAGGTGGTAGTAATGGAGATGGTACTTTTACAACACAAACAGGGGTAAACGCGGGAGAGACACAGAGTTTTACTATTCCTGATACTCAGGTTGCTTCTTTAGTAGGGACTATAGATGTAACAACAGAAGCTGGTTTAGCCTCTGCATTAGATACTATAGATAACTCTTTTGAAAAAATTGGATCTATTCGTTCAGAATTAGGAGCATCACAAAATCAGCTGATGTCTACAGTAAGAAACACAACTGTTACACAGTTAAATACAGCAGCAGCTGAGTCACAAATGAGCGATGTTGATTTTGCCCTAGAGAGTGCAAACTTTTCAAGAGAGAATCTCTTAGCACAAACAGGAAGTTATGCATTAGCACAATCAAATGCACTTAATGCAGCGAGTGTTTTAGGATAAAGAGGTATTAATTTCCTCTTGATCCTGGTTTAATAGCTTCACTACCATCTTTACAGAGTGGACACTCGTCTGGTGCATACATCTCAAATGTAAAGTCTGCTAATGCAAAAAATGGAATATCTTGTGGAAGTTTACAGTTCTCTTTTGTTGTTACATCGGAGTTTTCACGTTTACAAAAACCACGGTTTGCGAGTGCAGCAGCACCTACAATTGTACCACCAAGAGACTCAACTACACGAGCTGCTTCCATTGCAGAGCCACCTGTTGTAATAATATCTTCACACATAAGTACTTTTTCACCCTTGCTTACTTCAAAACCACGACGAATATTCATTTCACCATTCACACGTTCAGCAAAAATAAAACGTACATCAAGAGCAGTTGCAAGTGCAAACCCAGCAATAAGTCCACCTAATGCAGGTGCACATACTGTATCTATCTCTAATCCACTTGCTTTAATCTGTTGTGCAAGTGCTTCTGCTAAGAGTTTAGCAGTTTTTGGATCTTCTAGGACTTTAGCAGATTGTAGGTAGAACTGAGAGTGATTGCCACTACTTAGTTTAAAGTGCCCCTCTAAAAGAGCATCTGCATCCATATATATTTTTTTAACATCCATCATTAAACCTTTAAAATCTCAGCTTCTTTCTCTTTAAGTGTTTGGTCCACTAGAGCAATATACTTATCTGTAATCTTCTGAATTCTCTCTTGAGCAGATTTAGACTCATCTTGTGTAATCTCTTTCTCTTTCTCAAGTTTTTTAATTTTGTCGTTTGAATCACGTCTATCATTTCGAATACTTACTTTTGCATTCTCACCCATTGCTTTCATCTGTTTTACAGACTCTTGACGTTGTTCTACAGTCATAGGAGGGAAAAAGAGTTTAATTTGATCACCATCATTATTTGGATTTACACCAATATTTGCAGCAGCAATTGCAGACTCAATATCGCCAAGAAGGTTTTTCTCCCATGGATTTACAACAATAGTTGTAGCATCAGTAGCTATTACAGAACCTACTTGGTCGAGAGGTGTTGGTGTACCGTAGTAGTCGATTTTAACATTGTCTAAAACAGAAACAAGAACCTTTCCTGTTCTTAATGTTTTAAAATCTCTATGCATGTGGTCAACACTTGCTTGCATCTTTGTGTCACAGTTGTCAAAAATTTCGTTTAACATTCTTTTTCCTTGTATTGTGAAAATAATTGCATAATTGTAGCGAGAAATCTTTTAAAGTAGTGTAAAAAGGAGTGTTTGGAAGGAAGCATTACAAAAAGAACTCTGTAATGCTAAAAAGGGAACTTATTTTGAGTTGTTTGTCTCAGTAGAAGTTGTTGTTGGTACTACTGCTGCAGGTGCAACAACATGTGTCTCTTCAACCATCTCATCTACTACAGATGCTTGTGCCGCTTGAGAATACATATATCCAAGTGTAATTGTGTTAATTACAAATAAAAACCCTATTGTAAATGTTGCTTTAGCTAAGAAACTGTTTGGTCCTTTTGCACCAAAAACAGAGTCGTTTGAACCACTATAAGCTCCAAGACCAATGCTTGAACTTTTTTGCAAAAGCACAGCTATAACGATCATAATCACTAAAACAATCTGTACAATCAATAAAAGACTTGTTGTCATAAAAATATTCCTATATTTTAAAGTGGCGAATTATATCTAAAAAAAACTATATTATCAAATATTATGCATCTGCATACTACATAAAAGATTTTTTGACTTTAAACTTATTGATAAAAATAACTACTCTCATAAAAGAGCACAAAAAAAGAGGGTATAATTGCATTAAATAATAAGAAAATATAAATAAGTGGTGTAAAGATGAAAAAATTTAAGATTGTTGTTGTGTTTTTAGTGGTTCTTCTGGTTGTGTTAGAACTTTTTTTCTCTCAAAAAACAGAAGAAAAAAGCTCTTTTGAAAAGCCAATAGTTACAGTAAGTACTTTTGCTCTGTATGACATTGTGAAGCATATTGCAGGGGAGAGTGTAGAAGTTGTCAATATTTTACCTTTTGGTGTAGATCCTCATAGTTTCGAGCCAACACCAAAACTTATGGCAAAACTTGAAAAAAGTGCCATAGTTTTTTACAGTGGGGCTGGCTTAGAACCATGGATTGAAAATATGCACTTTAAAACAAAAGCAGTAGATATGAGTCAGTTTGTCTCTTTAAGAGAGTTAAATGCAGATGAATTTGAACACCATAAGCATCACGATGAACAGTGTGCACACAATACGGTGGATCCACACTACTGGTTAGATTTTTCAAATATGAAGAAATTAACAGTAGTCATTACTGAAGAGCTTATAAGACTTCTGCCTGATAAAAAAGAGTATTTTTTAAAAAATGAAGCTGCATATATGAGTATGCTTGAGAAGTTAGATAGAAATTATAAAAAATATCTTCATAGTTGTACTATTGATACCGTTATTATTAACCATAACTCTTTAGGGTACTTAGCAAACAAATACCATTTTCATGCAGAATCATTAAGTGGTCTCTCTCCTGAGGCTGATCCAACACCTAAAGATATAAAAAGAATTTTAGAAGAGATTGAAAAAGATGGAGTAAGCACTATTTTCTTTGAAAATTTTGTAAACTCTAAGGCTATTAAGACAATTGCAGAAGATGCTCATGTCTCTTTTGATGTTATTGAGCCTCTTGCTAACATTACTGCAGATGAAGCAGCAGCAGGTATGACCTATGAGTTACTTATGTATAAAAACTTAGAAAAACTCTCTAAGGCACTTATGTGCAACTAACATTTAAAGTTCCTATTTTTGATGTAAAGAACTTAAGCTTTACTATTCGAGGTGCAGAGATTTTGTCAAATATTTCCCTTGAGATTTTTCATGGTGAATATATTGCTATTATAGGTCCAAACGGAGGAGGAAAAACAACCCTCATCCGGATGTTACTCGGTTTAGAAAAACCAAGTTTTGGTGAAGTACGCCTTTTTGGAAAAAAACTCTCTCAATTTAAAGAGTGGTATAAAATAGGTTTTGTTCCCCAACGTGCTTCACTTGTAGATGAAAACTTTCCAGCAACAGTAGAAGATATAGTAAAAATGGGTAGAGTGGCTAAACGGGGTATATTTGCTGGTTTTTCAAGTAAAGATGCAGAAGTTGTTGAAGATGCAATGATAAAAATGGATATTTTAGATTTAAAAGACAAGATGATAGGACGACTCTCTGGAGGACAACGCCAACGTGTTATGATTGCGAGAGCCCTTGCTTCTAAACCAGAAATATTAATTTTAGATGAACCAAACACTGGTGTTGACATGGTTTCTCAACAACGTTTTTATAAACTTCTTTCTAAATTAAACAAAGAAGAAAAAATTACTATTGTATTTATTACACATGACATTGGAGTTATTGCAGACGATATTGGAAGACTCTTCACTATTAATCGTAAGGCTACTATATGTAATAATCCAAAAGAGATGCTTTCGTGTGAAGATGTTTCAGAACTCTATGGTATTGAGGCACATCTTTTAGCGAACCATAAGCATGAACATTAGGGGTCTATAGATGTTTGAATTATTTGAATATGAATTTATGCAAAGAGCATTTATTGCAGGACTCTTTATAGCTACTCTTGCTTCTATTAGTGGGACATTTGTTGTCTTAAAACGTTACTCACTCATGAGTGAAACATTAGCACACTCGGCACTTGTTGGTGTTGCTGTTGGTTTAGTTGCGGGGTATAATCCTCTGTGGGTAGCTGTTATTATAGCAGTACTCTCCTCGTGGCTCATAGAGTACCTCAGAAGTAGTTTTGCACTCTACTCTGATGCAATTCTTTCTATTATACTATCTGGTTCTCTCTCTTTAGCTGTGATTATTGTCTCTTTAGGCGGTGCTTTTAACAACTCGCTCTTCTCTTATCTTTTTGGGTCTATTCTCTCTGTGAGTAATGAAGATGTGGAGACTATTGTTATTTTTGGAAGTCTCTCTTTAGCGTTACTACTTATTTTTAGTAAAGAGCTCTATTTTATTGCTTATGATGAAGAGGTTGCAAAAACAAGTGGTATTCGTGTGAAACTGCTGAACTTTCTTTTAGTAAGTGTTGTTGCTATTATTATTGCACTCTCTATTCGTGTTGTTGGTAGTCTTCTTATTGGAGCCCTTATGGTTATTCCTACAGTATCAGCCCTACAGTATCAAGTAGGATTTAAGCATACTATGCTTATTTCACTCTTTTTTGCACTCTTTAGTGTCATTATTGGAATGAGTCTCTCATTTTACTTCTCTCTTCCTTCGGGGGCTACTATTGTTATGAGTGTAATTGCTATCTTTATTATTTCCCTCCTAATTAATAAAAAATGAAAATAAGTACAGAATTCTCAAAGCATGCGGATGAGTATGAAACATACAATACAATACAGCAAGAGGTTGTAGAGAAGCTTTTAAGAGAGGTAGAAGGCTCACCTAGACATATCTTAGACTTAGGATGTGGAAGTGGCTCTTTGTGTAAGAGAGTCTACTGGGAGTACGAACACTTTGTAGGTGTAGATTTTGCCCCTAAAATGTTAGAGCTTCATCCAAAGTCTAAAAAAATAGAGGCTATTTATGGAGACTTTAATGATCCAATGCTCTTTGAACACTTAGCAACCTATGAATTTGACTATATCTTTTCAGCTTCAGCACTACAGTGGGCAGATGACTTAGCATCTGTTTTTAAGAAAATTCATGCACTTCATACCCCTTTTTCTCTCGCAATTTTTACATCAGGAACATTTCAGACAATTCATACAACGGCAGATATAGAGCCTCTTTTACGGAGTGCAAAAGATCTGAAAAAACTACAAAAGAGTTGTCTACCCAATGCAAAATTTGAAATAGAAAAGTATAAATTACATTTCAATACAACAAGAGAGATGTTTCAGTACATAAAAAGAAGTGGTGTAAGCGGTTCTCGTTCACTGCTTAATTATAAACAGACAAAAGAGCTTATGAAGAATTATCCTCTATCATACTTAGAATTTGAAGTGGCGTTTATTAAAGGAAATTAACTATTTGTGAGAATAACTTTCTCTAAATCATACAGTTCATAACGTATATGTTTAAAGTTTTCACTATAGTGGATGTTGTTGAGTTTAAAAAGTTCTTCTAAAACGCGAGAAGACTCTTGTGCACGTTTAAAGTTTGCTGTCATTATAGCTTCTGTACTACTACGTGTCAGTTCACTCTTTGAAGAGCTTCGTAGGACATCATTAATGCTATCTCTATGAGTGAGAAGTTTTTGTTGCTCTTGTATACGAGCAGTATGTCGAAGTTCTTTCAATCTTCTTGCAAGTTCTTTGTTATTGTCACGGTAACGGACAATATCTTCTACAACACGAATACCCTCTTTAAGACGGTTTAAGTTTGCATCTATCACCCGATAAAGCTCGGGTGAGAGTTCACTACTAGTCATCGTTACCAAAGATACCGAAAAGTTGTAAGAGTGAAGTAAATATATTTAAAAAATCTAAATAAAGAGCAATCGCACCATCAATTGGTGTTTCATAAGCTCCAGCCATAATGTTTTGAGTATCGTAGATAACTAAAATACTAAAAAGAACAACAACAGCACCAGAAATAATAACATGAAGTAAAGGATTACCCATGAAAATATTTAAAATAGAAAAACCAATAATTACAAAAAGCGCAATCATTAAAGGTTTTCCATAACTAGTAAAGTCTTTTGTTGTTTTAATAGCATAGAAGCTCATAGCTCCAAATACAACAGATGTCATAGCAAAAGCATTCCCAATTATGGTTGCTCCACCACTCATGCCAAGTGTACGCGCTAAAAGTGGTGCAAGCATTAAGCCTGTCATAAATACAAAACCAAACATAACCATAAGGTTAATCCCTGGTTTGTTCTTTACAAACTGTAAACCTATAAGAAGTCCAATCTCTAAGAAAAAGAGTGGCCAAAAGTTTGCAGCAATAGTTCCCGCTAAAGGAACACCTACATAAGCACCAACAGCACCAGCCATCATAGAAGCTGCAAAGAGTTTGTATGTCTCTTTTACAAAAGCTACTATTTGCGTTTCGCTTCTACTTGTTGTACTGTATGCATAAGAGTTACCTCTCGCGTAATCACGATCATATAATCCCATGTTCATTCCTTTTTGTATATCTTCATTTATAAAGTGAAAATATCTTTTTTTGATAATGAATTTTATAGAGAAAGAGTTAATAAAAAGCAACATTAACAAAAGGCAAAGTAGGCTTACTATATAATAGAGAATGAGAATGCTACTAGATTGAATAAGAAAAACAAATTAAGAATTTACATTTCGAAATAAATTTTAAAACTTTCGCCAATTCCCCCAACACTTTAAGCTTTCTATAAGCTACTTCCCCCTATAATTCCCATCCACAAACAGAGACACCTTGTTTAAAACGGGTTACGAATCTTCGAGTTGAAGGTTAAG
>Ga0256843_1002159_pt1 | contig 14628 bp, 9 predicted proteins | sample AlvinellametaG_FD_191572 | JGI IMG/M metagenome (GOLD analysis project Ga0256843, IMG submission 191572) | Pompeii worm associated microbial communities from hydrothermal vent at the East Pacific Rise, Pacific Ocean - Alvinella | ecosystem: Host-associated > Annelida > Integument > Unclassified ... | reverse complement strand
ATGGGTGGTAGAGAAGTAGGAGGGCTTGCTACTACTTTGGCAGTTCACTTGGATTATACTCCTGAGAATATAAAAAAAGTAGAAAAGTTTTGGAATACTTCAAATATCCCTACACAAGTAGGGCTTACTGCTGATGAGATGATAAAAAAGGGGAATTTAGATTTTTTGTTGATTGCTCATACTGATCCAGTTTATCATTTACCAAATAGAAATGAAACTGAAAAGAAAATAAAAGAAATTAAGTTTGTAGTGGAATTAAATGCTTTTAAGGGTAGTGAAAGTAGTAAATTTGCAAATTTAGTTATTCCGGTAGCTCCATGGGGTGAAAAGGAAGGAACGCAGACAAATTTAGATAGACTTATTACAATTTTAGAGCCTTTTAAGCAAAAAAAAGCAAAACAAGACTGGGAAGTATTCTCAGATATTGCTAAAAATATGGGATTTAGTGGGTTTGATTTTAAAAATTCAAAAGAAGTATTTAGTGAATATAAAGAGATGACAAAACTAAGTGATATGAATATTTACGAGTGTGAATATGATGAATTAAAAACAAAACCATTTAGATGGGGTGAAAATCTTGATGAGGCGTTAACACCAAATAAAAAAGCAAACCTTTTATGGGTAAAACCACAAAACAGAAGCTACAAAATAAATGAAGAGTATCCATTTATTTTAGTAACGACTCGTTTAGCAAATCATTGGCACTCTATGACTAAAACAAAGCAAGTAATAAAAGATGAGGTTGAATTTGTAGAGATTAATGAAGAAGATATGCTAAACTTAGGAATAAAAGAAAATGAAATAGTAACAATAAAAAGTGAATATGGTGAAGTGAAACTAAAAGTAAAAAAAGCTGATATAAAAAAGGGAGTTGTAAATATCCCTATGCATTTTTTAGGTGTGAATTATTTGACTAATAATATTTTAGATTCTATTAGCAAAGAACCTGACTATAATATGACAAGAATAAGTATTCATAAAATAGGACCTAAAAAGTCCTAAATTTCGAAAAGTTACACTTTAAATTAATTTTTCTTTTTCTCTTTTTTTCTTTCAATAAAAATCCACGTTTTTATATAAAATACATTTGGAGTCAAAAAAATTCAAAAGGAAACGTAAATGGGGTTTGTCGGTTATGAAGAAGAAATAGAAACTACTATTGAAAAAAAATCAGATACTAATAATGATATAAATATAAAAGAAAATGATATTGAAAAATTAGCAGATATGCTAATTTCTACTTCTCAAGAAGGCTTAAGTGCTATTGAAGAGTTAAAAGGAACTATGGAGCAAATCGCAGCGGCTGCAGAAGAAAGTGCTGGTGCTTCAGAAGAAACACTTAGTGCAATTACTGAAATCAAACAAAACTCAAAGTTTTTAGAAGCAGAGGTTTCAGATAGTATAGATGTTATTTTACATTTTAAAGAGTTATTATATGATTCTATAGATTCATTTGTAGAAGCTAGTGATAGTCTTAAATTTACTGCAAATAAGGCTGATGAAATAGCTCAACAATCACAACAATTATATAGTGCAAGCAATCAAATAAATGATGCGGTAGATTTGATTACAAAATTATCTAAAAAAACAGGTCTTTTAGCTTTAAATGCAGCTATAGAAGCAGCTCGTGCAGGGGAAAGTGGTAGAAGTTTTACTGTAATGGCTAGTGAAATTAGAACAATGGCAAAAAAATCAGATATTTTTGCTCAAAAAATTAGAACTATTGTAGAAGATATTCAAGAAAAAATTAAAAATTCTAATAATGATATTATAGATATAGAAAAAGAGATAGAAAAATTTGCTAATGAGTCATTAAGTTTAGCAAATGAGATGAAAGATATAGGTAAAATTATTGAAAATGTAGTTTCTATAGCAAACTCTATGTTAGACAATGTAAAAACCACAGTAAGAGAGATAGATAATTTACATCAAACAAGTGAAACAATTGCAGCAGCTTCAGAAGAAAGTGCTAGTGCAGTAAGTGAAGTAACAAATACAATAGCATCTCAAGTAAATGCTTTTAATGAATCTCAAAAAGCAGCTAGTATGCTAAAAAGTATAATTAATAATTCAGATAAAGAAGGTGCTCAGACAGAATTAGCTACAGCTAGTGAAGAATTAAGTTATTCAATAGCTGCTTTAGAAGAATCAATGAATGAGATTGTAGAGGCTTTAACTCAGATAGAAGAAGCTTCTGATATTTCTCAAAATGATGCTATAAAAGCTCAAGAATTGGCTCAAAATTCTAAAAATTATATTTCAGATGCTTTAAATGGAATGCATGATATTTATGTGAATTTTAATGAGATAAATAATTCTTTTGAGACAATTTCAAAAAAATTAGAAGAAATAAGAGAAGATTCAAGCGTTAATATCTCAAAAAGTGATGCTCAAAAAGACTCAATAAATGAAATAAAATCAAAAATTAGAAAATTAAATAATGCTATTAGAAAAATAGAACTTTCAATTGTTCAAATTGGAGCATTATCAGTAAATGGAGCAGTAGAAGCTGTAAGAATAGGAAGTGATGGTGAAGGATTTAGTGAAGTTAGTCATGATATTAGAAAATTAGCAGATACTTCAGAAGAAAACTTAGATAAAGTGATTGATATTATTGATGATGTAAATGAAGAGAATGATAAAATTTTAGTAGAGATTAATAATATTATTTTAACTTTAGAAAATGAGAATAATAAATTAAAAGAAACAACTAATGAATTTAGTATAAGTTTAAAAACATTAAAAGATGTTATAGCAAAAACAGACAAATTAAAACAATCTATTGAAGAGATGAATACAGCATTAGAGCAAATTCAATTAGCAGCTAGTCAAACTACACAAGCAGCTCAATTAGCAAAAACAAATGCGAATGAATCAAAAGTAGCAGCTGATATTATTTTAAATATTTCAAAACAAATGAAAGGGATAATTGAAAAATTAAAAGAAATTTCTTTATCATCAATAAAGAGTGAACAATGAAAGTAACAGCATTAGAAGTAAGAGTTGGGGAAAAATATTTTGCTGTAGAGATGGATAAAGTAAAACATTTTTTTGAAATAGAAGATGTTTTAGAAGTACCATCTTTGCCTGAATTTGTAATAGGTATTGCAAGATATAATAATTATGTGTATCCTCTTATATCTTTAAAAAAAGTATGGGGGTTAGAAGATAGTAATCCTAATACAGCAGTTGCTATTGTTATGGAAGGTGAAGAATATGCTATTTTAATAGATGAAATTGTAAAAGTTGATGAACTAGAAAAAAAAGAAACATTTTTATTAGATGTATTTGAAGAAGATGGTAATTTAATTAGTAATTTAAATTTAAATTTCTTAAAAAATGTAGATATTCCAACATTTCATAATAATACATCTAAACATAAAATAATATCAAATGAAAAAAAAGATGGATTTTTATTATTTCAGTGTGGAGATGAAATCTTAGGGGTAGATACAAATTTTGTAAAAAAAGTAGAAGATAAACAAAAAGATACTTTTAGTTTAAATAATAGTGTTTTAAAGTTATTGGATTTTAAATATTTATATAAAGAGTGTGATTATAATAATGTACTTATTTTAGAAGATGAAAAAGTTTTAGCTATAGCTATTGATCATATTATAGATATCCATTTAATCGAAAAATGTAATATCACTATAGGTAATGGTAAGTTTGATAAATATTTTATTTATAATAATCAAGAAGTAAAAATCTTTTCAAATAGTTATTTAAAAGAAATTATAGAAAAATATGGAGTATATACTCCTAAAGAGGATAAGAAAAAGCTAACTCAAAAAGAGGAAGTTTTAATATTAAAAATTTGTAATAAAGAGTTTGCTGTAAGAATGAAGCATGTAGTTGATATTGATGATTATAAAGAGTGTATGTTGCAGTTTGCAGAAGATAATCCACATGTAAAAGGGATTACTCATACAAAAGAGGGAATGACATATGTTATTAGTTTTGAAAAAGTATTAAATTGTAGTGTGAGTATAAATGAAGATAATAAAATTGTAGTTTTAAAAAATGATGAATATTTAAAAGCATTACTTGTTGATGAAATTCAAGACATTGTGTATATAAATAAAGAAAATATAATAGAAAGTAAAGGTGATAGTATAGTGGGAGGAATGGTGTTATTAGATAAAAAGATGATACCACTTGTGAATCTTACTTGGCCAAGGGATTTATAATGTTTGCTAATTTTGAAGAAAAAAACTTTATGCGATTTAGAGAGTTTGATGAAGCAAGAGGGTTTATAGAAAATTTAGATTCAAATAGTTATGATGCAATTGATTATATGATTTATCATAAAGAATATTATTTTTTGTTAAAAAATATTTTGAAACAATTAAATAAAATTATAGAGATAAATTATATTTTTTTAAATTTACCTTGTTTAAGTAGAAAAGATGATTTTGAGATGTTAGAGAAGATATTTATAGATGGGGATTCGCAAATTAGACACATAATTATAGATTATTTAAAAAGTTGTAGAAATACAGATGAGATAGCAAAACTAAAGGAAAGATTTGGAGATAACTTTTAAAGATTTAAAAAGACTTAGAAATTATTTATATAATGAAGTGGGAATTTATGTAGAAGATGAAAAACTTGAAAATATTTATAAAAGAAAAGTTTTAAAATTATTACAAGATTTGGAATATGATAATTTTGATACTTTTTTTAAAGATTTAGTATTAAAAAAGTTTTCTTTAAAACAAAAATTAATAAATATTTTTACAGTTAATGAGACATATTTTTTTAGAGAAAAATATCAATTTGATACATTAGTTAATTTAGTTTTACCACAAATAGATGAAATTAGAAAAAAAGATGAAGTAATTAAAATTTTATGTTCACCAGTTTCTACAGGAGAAGAGTTATATTCTATAGCTATCATGCTTTTAGAAGAAGATAATTTGATTCGAAAAAGAGATTTTATGCTTTTAGGAATTGATATAGATTCTAATGTAATACAAAAAGCAAAAAATGGAGTTTTTTCTCATAGAAGTGTACATAAATTACCTCAAAATTTAATAGATAAATATTTCATAAAAAAAGATGATGGATATCATATAAAAGATTTTTTAAAAAAAGCTTGTAATTTTAAAGTCGTAAATGTTATGGATAAATATAGTATGAAAAAACTTGGTAGTTTTGATGTGATTTTTTCTAGAAATATGCTTATTTATTTTGATGAAAGAAGTAAAAGAGAGGTAATAGCTACTTATCATAATATGCTAAAAGAAAATGGATATTTGTTTTTAGGACATGCTGAGAGAATATCTAGTGATATTAAATTATTTGAAAGTATAAAGTTAGGAGATAGTTTTGTTTACAAAAAAAATACTGATAGTTAGTAATTCAGCAGTATTTAGACTTACTCTTAAGAAATTTTTATCTAAAAAATATGATGTAAAAACTATTAAAGAAACTAATGAATACTCTAAATTTGATTTAATCATTTTTGATATAGATTATTCCAATGAATATAAAAAATTTTTAAATAAAGTGATTTTAATAGGTAAAAATGATTGTGAGTTTTGTTTAGAAAAACCTGGATTTGTATCTGAAGAGTTTAATAATAAGTTATTAAGTTTAATTGATAAAAAGTTTGGAATAAAGCCTAAAATTATTCAAAAAAATATAGCTAAATCAGAAAAATATGTATTGATTGGCTCATCAACAGGTGGCCCTGGATTAATAGAAATCATAGCTAAAAGTTTACCAGAGGAATATCCATACCCTATATGTGTAGTTCAACATATGCCGAGTGATTTTACAGCTAAATTTGCTAAAAGACTTGATACTATCTCAAAATTAAATGTAGTAGAAGCAGATAATAGTATAGCTGTAACAAAAGGGATGTTTATAATCGCAAAAGGAGGATGGCATTTACATTTTAGACTTAAAGAAGATGTGGTTTATTGTAAGTTAGCTCCAAATTCTAAAAATAGATTTTTTATCCCAAGTGTAGATGAGATGTTTTTTTCTGCTTTAGAAGTGATAGATGCTAAAAATATTTTAGCTATAGAACTTACTGGAATAGGGGATGATGGTGCAGATGGAATGGTAGCACTTAAAAAAGCTGGAGCATATACAATAGCACAAGATGAAAAGACTTCTGCTGTATATGGAATGCCAAAGGAAGCAAAAGAAAGGGGAGGTGCTTGTAAAGTTTTACCTTTTGATGAGATTGTAAGAGAAATTATTAAGTTTGGAAGTTGATGTTTGGATTTAGTTTTATTATAATAACTAATGTTATCATATGTAGGCTAACAAAGGAAATAAATGTTAATAAAACTAAAACCAAAAAATATACTTGTAATAGGTGCAGGTAAGGTTGCAAAACAAAAATGTGAAGTATTAAATAGATTAGGATTAAAGTTTAAAGTCATTGCAAAGGAAGCAAATGAGTTTCCTTATGAAGTAACTATAAAAGAGTTTGAAATATCTGATACAAAAGATTATGATGTGGTAATAGATGCTACGGGTTGTGATGAGGTTACAAATACTTTACTTAAAAATAAAAATTTTTTATTAAATGTAGTAGATAAACCTGAAATGTGTGATTTTTATTTTGGAAGTATTGCAAAAAAAGGTGATATAAAAGTATTAGTATCAAGTAATGGCAAATCTCCTCGTCTTACACAAGTAATTCGTGATAGGATTGAGAAAATCTTACCTGAGAATTATGAAATAGATAGAAAAAAAGATTATGAAAATATTAAAAAAGAAACATCAAAAGTATTTATAATTGGATGTGGTCCAGGGGCTGTTGATTTGCTTACAATTAGAGCTTATCATACTCTAAAGATTTTAGATGTGGCATTATACGACCATCTTGTAAATCCTGAAGTTTTAGATATTTTACCTAATAGTTGTGAAAAAATATATGTAGGAAAACAAAAAGGATATCATCATAAAAAACAAGAAGAAATTAATGAACTTTTAGTCAAAAAAGCAAAAGAGGGTAAAATCGTAGGAAGACTTAAAGGTGGCCATCCTTTTGTATTTGGTAGAGGATATGAAGAGATGATGGAGATATTAAATGAAGGGATAGAAGTAGAGATAATAGAAGGGCTTACAAGTGCAATATCAGCTCCAACAGAAGCTTTAATCCCTGTAACTTTAAGAAATCAAAAAGATAGTTTTGTAGTAGTATCAGCTCATTTAAAAGGAGCAAGAATTAATCTAAATTGGATTGATTTACTACATAGAGAAAACTTAAGAGTAATAGTATTAATGGGACTTAGTAGAAGAAGTGAGATTAAACAAAAAGCACTTGATATAGGAATAGATTCTAATAGAAAAGTTTATATAATTTCTAATGCTTCTATTAAGAAAAAAACCATAGAAACTACGTTGGAAAATTTAGATAAAATAAAAACAAAAAAACCTGCTGTTATTGTATTTTAAAATATTATAATATAATGTTATAATTATAAAAAAGTTTTAAGGAATATATATGAGAGGTTACAAAATCTTTTCTGGAACAGCAAACCAAGAACTAACAAAAAAAATTGCAGAACACTTAGGTATGAGCGTAGGAAAAGCGGATATTAAGAGATTTAGTGATGGTGAAATTAGTGTGCAAATTAAAGAAAGTATTAGAGGTAGAGATGTATTTATAGTACAACCAACTTCAGCTCCAGCAAATGATAATTTAATGGAACTTTTAATTATGACAGATGCTCTTAGACGTGCTAGTGCAAACAAAATTACTGCAATTATTCCATATTTTGGATATGCAAGACAAGATAGAAAAGCAGCTCCAAGAGTACCTATTACTGCAAAACTTGTAGCAAATCTTATAGAAGAAGCAGGAATAGATAGAGTTGTTACTATGGATTTACATGCAGGGCAAATTCAAGGTTTTTTTGATATTCCAGTAGATAATCTTTATGGAAGTATTTTATTTAAAGAATATATTGAAAATAAAAGATTAGCTAATCCAATAATTGCATCACCAGATGTAGGTGGAGTTGCAAGAGCAAGATATTTTGCTGAAAAACTTGGTCTTGATATGGTTATTATCGATAAAAGAAGAGAAAAAGCAAATCATAGTGAGGTTATGAATATTATTGGAGATGTTGAAGGTAAAGATGTTATCTTAATAGACGATATGATAGATACAGCTGGTACAATGACACATGGTGCAAATGCTCTAAAAGAAAAAGGGGCTAATTCTGTAATGGCATGTGCAACACATGGTGTATTAAGTGGTCCAGCATTTGATAGAATAGCTAATTCTAGCTTAGATGAGCTTGTAATTACAGATACTATTCCTTTACATAAAGAAGCAGAAAAAATTACTGTATTAGATACTAGTGAACTTTTTGCTGAAGTTATAAGAAGGGTGTATTTTAATGAAAGTGTAAATAAATTATTTGATTTATAAAAAATTGACTTCTTGTCAATTTTTTGTCATTATGAATTAATATAATTCGAATAAAAAAAAAGGTAAATATTTTGAAAGATTTAATCTCATCAGTTTTTTCCCATGAGCTTAAAAATACTTTAGCCTCTATACGGTTTGGTATAGAGATGTTAGCTAAGTATGATATGTCAAAAGAGGAAGAAAAAGAATTTATTAAAAATATTTTAAATACTATAAATAATAGTATTCAAATACTTGATGAGTATATGGAGTTTATGAAATTCCAATTTAGAAAAAAATTGAAATATGAATCTGTAGATATATATGAACTGTTATTAGAAATACAAAAAGAGTTAAAACCTTTTATAGAACAAAAATCTATCCATATGTATATCCAAAAAAATCATCTTAAAATAGTAAGTAATAGGTTTTGGTTGAAAAGAGCCTTATATAATATTATATTAAATGCTATTAAATATAATAATGAAGGTGGAAATATAAATATCAAAATAGAAAATGATTTATTTGGTATTTATATTTCTATCAGTGATACAGGTATTGGAATACATAAAAAAGATTTATCAACGATTTTTAAAATGTTTCATCAAATAGATGAAAATCAAAATGGAGTTGGGATTGGATTAGCATTAGCCCATAGTGTTATTGATACTTTTGGTGGTAAAATTCATGTGAAATCAAATGAAGAGATAGGAACTGATTTTATTTTATATATACCTAAAAAACCAAAAGAAATTACTTTAAAAAAGATAGCTTTTGGATTACTTCCAGCATCAGTTATTTTTTTCTTAGGAATTTCATATTTTCCTATATATTCACAAAATTATACAAAATTAGAAAGCAGTCAATATATTGTTTATAAGTTAGAAGATGGTAGTGTGCTTAAATATACTAAAAACTCTAAATATACATTAAGTATGAATAAAAACTTATATAATACAAAATTTGTAATAGATACTACTTTAACAAAAGGGGATTTAAGTTTAAAAGCTATAAAAAATAAAGCTTCTATTAAAGTGAATGGTAGAGAATTTAATAATTTAGGAACTGATTTTGAGGTTATTAGAGATAATGAAACAAAAGTAGCTGTATTTGATGGAAAAGTAAAAACAAATCAGGTAGTTGTTAATAGAGGAGAAGGTGGTATTGTAGAAGAACATATACAAGTAGTTTCTTTATTACCTGCACCTAAATATTTAACTATTAAAGATGATATTTTAGAGTTTAAAAAAGAACCTGATCAAAAAAAGTATAAAATTATTGTATCTTTAAATAGAGATTTTTCGTATATTAAAACTACATTATTTAGTGTAAATAATAAAATAAAATTATCGTTTGATGAAGATACTTTATATTATATTAAAGTATTTGCATATGATAAATATGGATTACCTTCTATGCCAGCTGTTATAAAACATGTAAGTTTAAATCACTATAAAAGAGCATTGTTATTTGAAAAACATAATATATCACAAGCTATAGAAGAATTAAAAAACTCTATTTCTACAATTAAACATTATTCTTCATTACCTTATTATGAATTAGCTAAAATTTATTATCAAAAAAAAGATTACCCAAAAGCTGTTAAATATATATCATTAGCTTTAAATATTAGTAAAAAGAAAGAGTATTATTATATTCTATATGATAGTTATTATAGATTACATAAATATGATAAATTTAAAGATATAGATAAATTAGTAGAAAAATATCCTAATGATTATAAATTATTATTTTATAAATCTGTGGCTTTATATCATACTAAAGATTATAAAACAGCTAGTAAATTGTTATTTAGAGTATTACAACAAAAACCTCATTTTAAAGATGGAAATATTTTAATGAGTAAAATTTTAATGAAGTTAAATAAAGTTGAAGAAGCAAATTATTATAAAAGGTTGGCGAAATAATGGAAATAATTCATAAATTACAAGAAAGTGAATCTATTGTTATTGAAGGTGATAGAAGGATAGGTAAAACTACATTTGCTTTATATATCTTAAAAAAGAAATATAAAAAAATTTCCTTTATTTCACCACTTACTAATAATCAAACAGCTAAAAGATTGGAAGCTATATCAAACTCTTTTTTAGAATTTGATAATATAAAAGAATTTGTAGATGCATATTCTTTTAGAGAAGATTGGATAGATGTTAAAAATGAATTTGGTTTTAAATATTTATTACAAGATCTTGATTTTTTTATTGCTACACAACCAAATGATGTAGTTGTTTTTCATAGAATAGGAACTCTTTTTGAATATTCAGATAGAGATTTAATAGAACATTTTTTTCATACGTTATTAGCATATGGAATAAAACATAAGAAAAAATTAGTTTTTTTATTAGGAAAAGATGTAATTAATTATGATTTAATTAGTCATTATTTAGTAGAATCATCAGATTTATATATCAAAATGGAAAAAGAAGGAGAACTTAGAGAAATAGAAGTGTTATTTGCTCTTACTCCTATTTTAGACCCTAAATATGTATTTGAAAGTAAACATAAAAAATTATTTTTATTTACTAAAGAAAAATCTGGATATGTAAATAAAAATGTATCGGTAGTTGTGATTAGTAAAGAGACATATGTTAAAAAGTTAAATAAGTATATTTTAGAACATCCACAAATAGAATTAAAAATAATAGATTCTATTGCAGATGCTTTGGATGTAATATTACAAAATCCTGATTATTTACTTTATTTTGGAGAAGATAATAAGATTAATACATCTATATGTGAGCTTAATTCTAAATATGATTTATATACAAAAATTTTATATTTATTAAAAAAAGAATTTATTAGAGTTGATGATAGATTAAATATTATAGATAAAGGGTGTGTGGATTTATTAAATATTAATACACAAACAATTAATTATGTATTAGAAATTTCAAAATATATACAAATTAATTTTTATAAAATTGCTATAATTCAAGACCATGTAAACTTTGAAACAAAAGATGAAGTTAAAAACTTTGTAAAATATTTATTAGATGAAAGAATTTTATTTACTATTGTCAAAATTGATGGTAAATTACAAAACACGAAATATTTAAGAAGTTATGATAAATATATTGAATTTAAAGATTATTCAGTATTAATTCTTATTAATCTATTAAAAGATGAAGTAAATAAAGTTGTTTTAAATAAAATTAAAAATGAAAATATTGAAATTATAAAAGAACAAGATGCATTAGATATTTTTTATGGAGAAACATTATGTATAAAATAATATTAAGTTTGATACTTATTATATCAGCTTTAGCTATAGAAATAGATCCTATAATAGAAAAAAATTTAGCTAAAAATGATACTGTTACTCGTTTAATGCTTGTTAATTATTATTTTGATAAAAATATTACAAAAGCTGAAATATATAATAATGAAGTATTGAAATTAGATAAAGAAAATGAACAAGCTAAGAAAAATAAAATTAAAATTGATAAATTAAAAGAACTTATAAAGATTACTAATGGTAAACCTATTGATGATTTTTATAGAGATTTATATTTTAACAATAAATATGAAGAGATTAAAAAATTATCAAAATATTTAGATGTTATAAAAACAGATTATCCAAAGTTAATTACTGCTAGGATTTATTTATGGGATGGGGAATATAAAAAAGTAGAAAAAATTTTAAAAATGGTAAAAGACAAAACTACTTTAGATTACGTAGAACTTAGCGGTTATACAGCTTTTTATAATGGTAATTATCAAAAATCAAAAAGAGACTTTTCTGTATTATATAATGCTACAGGTAAATTAGAATATGCTTATAGACTAATAGATAGTTTAATATATTTAGGAGAGATAGATAAAGCTAGTAAATTTGTAGATTCTTTATTAAAGCGTTATCCACATGATAAAAAGTTACAAGATTTTTATAATAAAATTAAAGCAAAAGAAGATGCTCAATTAAATTCTTTAAAAGATAAATATAAAAAAGAGCCAACATTTGCTAATTTACAAGCTTTAATATACTTTTTAAGAAGTAGTAATCAAAAAAAAGAGGCTTATAAATTATTAGAAGATTATATAAAAAAACATCCAGAAGATAATAATGCAAAATATTGGTATGCTAAGTATTTATCATGGGATGGTAATAATACAAAAGCATTAAAAGTATTAGAACAAATTGTAACTGAACATGATTATAAAGTAAAACTTTTAATGGCAAAAATTTATTCATGGGATGGTGATTATGTAAAATCATTAAATTATATTAATGATATTATAGTAAACTGTAAAGACCCAGAACTAGTTGTAGATGCGAGAGAATTAAAAGGACTTATTTATTTTTGGCAACAAAATTATGAATTAGCAAAACCTATTTTAGAAGATGTTTTAAAACATAAGCATTCAGAAGATGCTAAAGAAGCATTAATGGTAATAAATGGTGATTTGAAACCGTTAATAGAAAAATATAAAAAATTATATAAAAAAGATATCACAAATTTAGATTATATTTTAAGAATTGCTCAATATAGCGAAAAAATAGGTGATATAGATACAGCTATTAAATTTTATGAGAAATATAATAAGTTAAATCCAGATAATTTGAATGTAGCTCATGCTTTGGCTCAGTTATATTTACAAAAAAAAGATTATTATAAAGCTTTTAGTTATTATGAATATTGGGCTTATAAAAAAGGTGATGTAAATAGTTTATATGAATTAGCAAAAAATTATTATTATGCAGGTTTTTCTAAATCAGCATTAAATGTTATTAACGATATTTTAAAAATTAAGAATTTTAAACCAGCATTAGAATTAAAAGCACAAATATTAAGATATGCACCTAAATTTGTTACAAATAATGATTCTAAAACTATATCTGATATATTTGCTGAAAAAAACTCTAAACTATTAGAAGTTGGAAATAGATTGTATTTTAATGGATTTTATGAAGATGCTAGTAAATATTATCATGAATATTTACTTTCAAATCCAAATGATGCAGAAATTCGTGAAAGATATGCTTATTCTTTAGAATTTTCTGATAAGTATAAAACTGCTAGTGGAGAATTTTTCTTACTTACATGGAGTAAAAAAAATTGTGAAATATTATACCATTATGGTTATAATTTAGAAAAAAGTGGTAAAAGAAAATTAGCTAAACAAGTTTATAAAGATGCATTGAATTATGCTGTAAAACCAGCACCTAAATTTATAGTTGACTTTATTAATAAATGGAAAAAAGCTTGGGAAAGCCAAAAAATAGATAATTACAAACAATTTTATGATGATAAATATAAAAATAATAAAATTTGGACTATTAGAAAACAAGCTATTTTTGATAGAGTAAAATTTATCTCTTTATATTTAAAAGATATAAGTTTATTAAAAGAGGAAAAAAAAGATGGATATAATTTTTATACAGTAAAGTTTTGGCAACAATATGCTACAGATAAAAAAGTAGATAAAGGTTATAAAACATTAGTATTAAAATGTAAAAATCAAAAATGTGTTATTACTAGTGAAAAGTGGGAAAAAGGTACTTATATTCCACAAGATTATCAATGTGAAAAACAACTTAACTCTAGATTAGAAAATATAGATAAAGAACCAGCCAATAATATAAATGGTGTTTTTCCTACGAATGTAAAAAAAAAAAATTTAGATCATGATGGAATTACTAAAGGTGGAGTTGTTATTGTTGATAATGTTGATAGACCATTAGCTAAAGAAAAAGAGGTTTTGAATCTTACAGATATTCAAATGACACAAGATTTTAGTATTAAAAAAGGTGATATAAATCCAAGTGATTATGATAATGTAGTGAATACAAATAGATTTGGTGTTTTAGGATATTATTTTGAAGATAAACCACAAATAAAAGAGATTGATTATGGTGTGTTTTATGAAAATAATAGATTTTATTTGGATTTAAAAAAATGGAAATTATGGCAGTATGATAATGAAAGAGATGGAAAATATTTTACATTTCGTTATAAAAAAGATAAATGGAAAATTGGAATAGAACTTGGTAATTATGAAGACCATAATTATTTATATCCCTATATAGAGTATTCTAATGATTTAGATTATTTATATTATCAATCAATTACAGGAAAAGATCAAAAAAGCTTTTGTGCTGTTGATAATAAACTTATTTCACATCATATAGTGTTATCAAAATATAAAGGTTTAACAACAAAGGATAATAAAGAATTAACAGATTTTTGGTATAGTTTAGAATTATCTAAAATCACAAATAATGAAGA
>Ga0256843_1002158_pt1 | contig 14629 bp, 9 predicted proteins | sample AlvinellametaG_FD_191572 | JGI IMG/M metagenome (GOLD analysis project Ga0256843, IMG submission 191572) | Pompeii worm associated microbial communities from hydrothermal vent at the East Pacific Rise, Pacific Ocean - Alvinella | ecosystem: Host-associated > Annelida > Integument > Unclassified ... | reverse complement strand
CAAGCAGATAAAGCATTTGCCAAAGAAGTAGGTGAAGCGGTGATAGACAAGTACATTGCCATTATCTCTGCAAAACTTGCAAGCTACCCCACTTTTACTGCACAAGAAAGAGAGGAACAATTAGCCTATCATACGCTCTATCTCTTTCAGGTCTTGACACTAGACAGAGGTACGACATCAGGCTTACTTGTACATGACCAAAATGATGTAGGTATCATGGGATCCATTCCTTCTCATATTAACAGAGATATTTTGGCAACATGGCAGTCACTTATGGCATATCCTCAAAATGAACTTGTTGCAGCATTGCTTAAAGCACTACCAGAAGAGACACCTACACCAGTGGATGAAGATACAAAGAAGAAATTAGCCAATGCTGTGCGTAAACATTATAAAAAATATCCAGAAGCATTGAGTATGCAGGCAAGTGGAGAGATTATCCCTCCTACGGTTGATAATCACAGTTAAACTATGAAGGCATAGAGATTCTGTAGCCTCGTTTATTGACACTGATGATGAATTCTGGATGGGTTTTTTGACGTATCCTGTAGATGAGTGATCTAAGTGTCTGATTAGGAGTCTCTTCTTCCCATAGGTGTTTTATAATAGCTTCAAAGGAAAGTACATGATGAGAGTTTTTACATAAGTATTCTATGAGTGAAAGTTCTTTATATGTAAGTTGTATCTCTTTGTCATGAAAAAAAAGTTGTTGATGTTTCATATGATAACTATAGTATCCATATAAATTCACACGTTCTGCACATTCTTCTCTTTTCACCGTTTCTTTTGATGCTAGTATATGTAGGTTTGCAATGATTTCTTCTTTATTATAGGGTTTTAGAAAATATCCTACAGTATTTGCCTCTTTTGCAGTCTCTATCATACTGGATTCGGTGTAAGCGGTAAGAAAGGCTATCATGATTTTAGGGTTTAGATAGTTTATACGTACTGCTGCATCGACACCGGAGACATGGTCTTTTAGCATGATATCCATCAAAATCAAGTCAGGTTTTTTTGATTTTGCCAATTCTACCGCACCTTCTCCTGTACCTACAACACCCACAACCTGATAACCTTCTTTTGTAACTATCTGTTTTAAGTAGGAGGCAGCTATGATTTCATCTTCTACAATGAGTATTTTCATGATCCTGTACCTTTAAATGTGATTTTTGTATGCAGCCCATCATCTTCATAGATATCTATCATACCATTTAAATGTTCTGCCGAGAGTTTGACGAGGTTTAGTCCAAACCCATCATTGTCTAGTTTTTTGATATCAAAACTTCTTCCATCGTCTTTGTAGTCAAGAAGATAGTGGTTGTCTATACGTGTGAGTGAGATATCTATATGCCCAGTATTATCAGCAAAGGCATATTTGAGTGAATTGGTCATTAGTTCGTTAATAATGATACCAATATGGATAATATCATCAGTATTAAATTCTAGTTCTTCTATGTTCATCTTTAGTGTAAGTTTGGTATTTTTTGTTAGTGCAGTGATATGTCTAATTAAATTTTGAATATATTCATCAATGTGTACAGATTTAAAGTTACTTTCTTTATAAAGGAGTTCATGCACTAAGGCAATAGAGTTGATTCTCAGTCTATTTTGTATAATAAAAAGACGTATATCTTCTGTTTTAGCGGTATCTTCCTGTAATCCTAAAATGGAGGTCATCATGTTAAGGTTATTTTTGACGCGATGGTGAATCTCTTTAAGTAAAAGCTCTTTCTCATGGTCCGATTTTTGAAGTTTTATGTAGGCATTCTTGATAGTTTTATGGTAGACAAAACTAAAAACAATAAGAAAGAAAAAAAGCACTATAAAACCAATGACAAAATTACTGTCATTGAGGTATGGGTATCTCTCTTTATGTATAAATCCATAGGTCATTATGGCAGTAAAAATGAGTAAAAAAAGAGTACCATGACGTATAAAATCTTTTGTATTTAAAAGGATAGCCCCTGCTAGAGGAATGAGTATAATTAAAAATATATGAATACTGTACTCAAGGTAGATGATATAGATAAAAGTACTGATACTTGTTATCCAAAAGAGGCTCAAAACTGCAACTGTATAGTTTTTATATTTTTCATATCTATAGGCAACAAACAAGACAGATACCATCGTTACAACATTAATTCCTACATTAAAATAATCTTCTCTAAAATATCTTAAAACAGATGAGAGGGTATCGCCTATGAGTATACTAAGTAAAAACCCATAAAGAAATTTCTCTTCTTTGGAAATATATTTTTTGATATTTAGCATCTTCTATCCTAAGTATTTAAAAATATTATATCATGATATTTTAGAACGAATAAATCACTTTTATCCTTTTTAGAACGGATATGTCATTTCTTGATGTTATAATTTCTTATAAGATATATATAGTTAAGTTCTTTTATACTAGCACGTTACTTGCACCGTGACAATTCTGTCTACGGATGTTTCGTTCAGTGCATGAAGGATTAAAACTTAAGTCTTGCAGCCTATGTGAGGGGAGGAAATACCCTTAAGTAGGATACAAATATAATAAAAAGGATAAAAAATGACACTACATAAATACATACAATTGACGCTAATTACTATTTTTATAGTATTCATCTCTACAGGATGTAGTGATAAATCTTCCAGTACAGCAATACAAGAAGAGATTGTAATAGAAAAAATTAAAAACTATGCAATGAGTAACGGTACAGGAGATACGCCTACCATACAAGACTATATGGATGTAGGAGTTACCGGCATAGATGATACAAATATTGCAGAACTTAATGAGATTGTGGGAAACTTAACTCCTGAAGAAGTGGATACACCCGAAAAGATACAAAGGTTGATAGATGAATTAGGCATCAATACTGTACCCGAAACACCACCAAATCCTAATTCAACACCAGCAAAAACACCAACAGACACACCGACAACGAATACGCCACCAACAAATACGCCACCAACGACGATAACTTCTACACCAGATACAACAGCCCCCATTTTCACTTCACCTAATAGTGTAAGTGTACCGGAGAACCAGACTGGGGCGATTACACTTGTGGCGACAGATTCAAGTACAGTGACATACAGTATTAACGGAACAGATGCAAGCAGTTTTAATGTCAATTCAAGCAGTGGTGTAGTGACATTTAAAACAGCTCCTGACTATGAAAGTGGAAATATCCTCTACCTTTTCACTGCTACTGCTACAGATACCTCTGGTAACAGTGCCAATCAGGATGTGACTATCCATGTAACAGATGTGAATGAGGGCGGTGTAGATGCTGATGGAGATGGTTATACTACGCCTTCAGACTGTAATGATAATAATGCTTCCATACACCCAGGCGCTCTGGAAATATTTGGAGATAGCATAGACAACAACTGTAACGGGCAAATAGATGAAAACGGATTTTTAACTGAATTGGACGGAAACTGGATAGACAGTTTTTTAAACCACTACACATTTGATATTCCACTTCAAACCTGGAGTATCATATTTAGCAACAACAGTACTGAAACCATAATGATTTCTGCCGTAAACAGTGCACAGCGCTACTTTATCATCAAACATGGTGCAACAGCAAATCAACCTCTGGCGAACAAATACAGCAAAGTCTATGCCACGCCTATCATCAACAGTAATACAGGATCGTATTTCTATATATGTGAAGTCAATTATGGCTATGCTACTATCACATCTGCCGATGATCCTAACAGTGTGGCTGACAGCAGCAATCCTGAAACCGGAGGATGTGGTGGATTTGCCTGGACCAAAGCCACCAAAGTACCGTAAAAGAAGAAAGAGGAAATTATCTTTTCTATGATCCTGCATATGGATAGGATAATTTCTATGATATTTAATAGATAGTAACAGATATTTTAGATAAAGGAGCCAATATGAACATACGTAAACATCTCATTACCTTGTTCTGTCTGTGTACATTTATCGCAGCAAACAGTGCAGTCATACTAGAAGAGGTCGATGACCCTCTTGAGGGAATTCCCAATGCCGATATGATGCGTCACACCATGGGCGAAGAGGGCGCCATAGTCACCTATAAGGTCTGTTTACCAGATATTTCGGATAATCTCATTAAGGGACTTAAAGTAGAACCTTCCTATAAAAGTGTCACGGTTGTCGATGCATGTCCCTCAGATGCTACTGCGACATGTAAAACCAAGCCACCATATTTTAAATACTACTACACCGATGCCAAACGTATACTGGAGATGGGTAAAGCAGAGTGTGACTATATGAAAGGAACCTGGAGTGCTACTACAGAAGGCAAAGAGGCAGAGGTCAAAAAACAAAAGGGCAGTGTTACCATAGGGGAAGAGCATTATAACATGGAAGAGAGCAACCTCTGTTCTCTTAGTCCCATCTATCCCAATACTGTCATAGCAAGGTATCAAAAAGACCATCTTCTCATACAGATTTCGGCACAGCAAAAAGAGGGAAAAGCTCACTACTGCATGTTCGACTATATTAACAAACCCAAGACTATTCATGCCGAAGGTGACGGCAGTAAATGCCCGTTTACTTATGATGGTAAGCAACTCAAAGGCAAGATCAGCACCGCTAATCCGAAAGATTTCAAACAAACGATTCATATCACTTTTGATATAGAGTGTGAATAAAGGGCATCTATGAAAAATGTTATGGGCTCTCTTTTCATTTGTGCAATCATCTTTTTTCAAACGGCATGGTCTGAGGTGCGTTATGAAAGAGAACGTAACAATGAGGCTACGGAAGCTAATATTTTCAAACCTGAACAGGTGCTTGAAGGGGAACTCAAACAAGGGGATACAGATAACTTTCTATGGAAACTCTCTAAAAAAAAGTCTAAATGGTCGTGGGATATTTCCGTAAATCTCCTCTCTCAAGGAGAAGCAACATTTGAATTATCGAAAGTAAGTTATAAAAAAGCCGGTTTTAGCACCGTAAGTTTTTCCAAAAATGCCAAAGAACTGAAAGATAAAGAGGTGATTTTAAGTAGAAAAATAAACGCTCAATATCCGCTTCACATCTCTCATCTTCTTTTGAAAAAGGGTAAATATCTTCTTACGCTTCAGAATGAGGGACATCAACATATTCGTTATAACATGAAGCTGACATCCAATATCGGAGTTGATGCACATTTAAACTCAGATGCATCGTTACAATATCCGTGGGGTATCTCATCTAACAGTAAAATGAAACTTTTTGTTATCGATAAAAACGAGGCATGGTTCTCTTTTAAAATAGATAAAAAAGATACACAGAAGCTTTGGTGTATCACTACGATAACTTCTTTTCATGAAAAACCGAAGGTTGTCCTCTATGATGTCAACAAAACCCCTATTGGCTCTATAGAGATAGATGAGGAGGGAAAAGGTAAACTTGAAGACATGGAACTCAAAGAGGGGACATACTTTGTCCAATATCTTTCCAAAAAAAAGGGAATAAAATTTGGTATTCGGGTCTATACGACCGGAAGTATACCGCTTGAAACGGAAGAACAAGAACCCAATGACAGTTGGAAAAGTCCAAATACAGTAAAAGTGGGAAAAAATATTCATGCAAAAATAGGAGATACAAAAGAAGATAATAAAACCGATGTCATTGACTATTTTCGTTTGAATTTTCCTAATAACTATATGGATAAATGTATGGATGTTCAGATGCATTCACCTGGGAAGAAATTAACAGTTAAGCTGCATAAAGAAGGTACAGGCATACTACTCGAACGAAACGATGACAGCAACTACACGTTCTCTTCCCTCTGTTTGGATCGACATGCACGTTATCAACTCTCCGTAGAAGGAGAGATTCGTACCGACTATACGATTGTGTTTTCTTCTCCTTATGAGCAAAATACCAGTAAAGAGAGAGAACCTAACGGCACCCCGAATCTTGCTACGCTAATGAACAATGATAAATATATAGAAGGCGTATTCGAAGGTACGGAGCAGGACTGTTTTAAGTTTGATGTTGATGTTCGTAATCGTCTTTGGAACATAGAAGCAAACGCATCTGGGATAGAGACTATGCATGTGTATGAGAACAAGGATTTACTCGCACAAACTGAAGAGCTCATAAACAAACAACTAAAGCTTTCCAATCTCTTTTTCACTCTTGGTACACATTATGTATGCATAAAGGGAACAAAAAGTGCCTATAAACTACAGGTTCATGCTAAAAAAGTTTCTGATTTAGATTTGGCTAAAAATGAATATTTTGAACATGAACCGAACAATGATAAGTGGCATACAAATAGGCTAAACCTTAATGAAACGGTTAAAGGCATTTTTGAAAGCAAAAAAAACGAGGATTTCTTTGAGTTCACACTCCATAACGATACTTACATCCGTCTTTATACACAAGCACCCAAAGATGGCGATGCACGTATCAAGCTGACAGGTCCAATCAAAACAAAGCGCTCCTACCCTAACATAGGGGAACCGTCCGTCATAGAAGGCCGCTTTCCTGCGGGACGGTATGTGGTCGATCTTTGGAGTGAAAAACCTTCTATGAATCCTTACCGTTTAGTGCTGGAGAGCAAAAACTATTTTGCTGCAACCGACATTGAACCTAATGATGCTTATACGACTGCTTCCATGATTCCTCTTCATGGACACATTTATGGTACTGCCTCAAAAGATGACAAAGATTATTACCTACTGCCTCTCATACGTAATGAAGTGAACCTGACCATCAGTGGAATGAAAGAAAAAGAGGACATACGTATCTATCCAAATGACAAAGATGACCGTCTTCCTCTTGAGTGGAATGCAACGACAAAAAACTATAGCATTACACTCAAGCCTTCTTTGGAACACTACGCTCTCTACATTGATAACGGTATAGGAAGGTACAACTATCATCTACGTTTTTCAGACCGAAACTCAACAGAACAGATACTGAAGCATGTTCACATCAGCACTGCAAAATCGAAATTACAGGTACAGAGTTATGACCCATCAGGGCAGATTGTTCCCATAAGGCTCACACTTCTCTCTTCGAAAACTGTAGGGTTGCATCTGAAAACACACAGTAGCGATGCCCAATGGTACATTGTCTGTCCAGAGCATACTGTCGTACTTGGAGCAGAAGAGAACAAATCGATAATGTGCAAGCTGTATGTGCCTAAACGTGTCTCAGAAGAGACACGATACATTACGTTCCATGTAGAAGATAACAAAACAGAAGCCTACACGCACACTACCGTGGAGGTTGAAGCACGGAACAGACATTATGGGTGGGAACATTATCATGACTGGGATGTACCGGAACGTCTTCTGGGAGGTATTAACCTTGCACGTACTGACATAGGTGCTAGAATAATCGAAGAGCATAATACCTCTGCCCAGCATACGAAGAGACTCTATGATGGTTTGGTTCATAGAGATAAAACATTTTATCTTTATGTTCACGATAAACATAGGAAAAAAGATGAGAATGTTACGGTTAAACTGGCAACAGATGAAGGTGCTTCTATCCTAGGTACCTGTCTTGATACCCTCGGCGGACATCATCGTACACACCTTAAGGATTTTACACTTTGGCTCTCTATGGACGGTACACATTTTACAGAAGCATTACGTGCAAAACATGAAAAACCCAATGAACAACAATGCTTTATTCTGCCAGACCCTCAAAAAGCACGCTATGCTAAACTGACATTACATACCAACCAATATAATCAAACTACAAAAGATATCTCTCTTGGTGAATGGGAAGTTATTGCTGATCCCTCAGAGGCAAAACTCTCTCAGCCACTCAATATTGCTGAACCAAATCTGGGAGGGCATGTGATTTGGTCAAGTCACTACTTAAGCCGTGACTGGGACAGAGATGCACTGTGGGATAAGAACAAAATAGAAAAAAGAGAAAGGGAGAAAAATGAGGAAGAGCTCTCTTTTGTAGTAGGATTCCAAAATGAACGGGCAGCCAAAATAACTGATCTCATATGGCAAGAGAGCGATAAGAGCAAAAGGGAAACTAGATTAGGTGATGCTACCATAGAGGTTTCAACACAAACTCCCTTTGGTCCATGGAAGCAAGTGGGAACATGGGAGCGAAATAGCACACTTGATAAGAATGAAACATGCTACCACTTTGCAACAGCTACCTGGGCACGCTATGTAAAATTTACCCTGAATTACCCTAAAGGACGTATCTTTTACCCACCGGAAAAACTCTCTGTATTTGAAGATGAACCCAATGAAAACTACTACTCCATATTTGGTAAATGGAATACCAAAAGTCATAGAGCTTTTTATGAGATGAAAGAAGAAAAAGAAGTCACTTTATCAAAAAATTATATCAAAGGAAATGAAAATCAACAGCATGCATTACTACTTGAAGATAACCAAAGCGTTCAAGGCTCTGTCTCTGTTGCTCAACATGAAGAAGATTGGTACCGTATAAAGATAGCAGAAGGAAGCAATATGCTTACACTCTATGCAGAAGATAAAGAGGGGGTTGATGTGGTATTTGAACTCTATGATGAAAACCATTCTATTCTCGTACCTGATCAGATTAAACAAGAGCCGACCCTCCACAGCTACACCTATCGAATTCTTCCAGGAAATTATAATCTTAAAGTCTATCAGCCTCCAGTCAATGTCATTTTTGCTTGGGATCATAGCGGTTCCGTTTCTCCTTATAGTAGCCAGATTGCCATAGCGGTCAACCACTATGTCGGCACGATTAAAGAGGGAGTAGATGCTGTGAATCTGCTCTGTTTTGATGACCCTGATGTCTTTTTGCTCTCTGAGTTAAGAGATGAAGTGGAGGTTGTAGAGAGGGTCTTCAATGATTTTAACTGGAACTGTGACGGAAGCAATGCTGACCAGTCTTTAAAAAATGCTTCACTGGCACTGAAAAAAGAAACCGGCATCAAGGGAGTTATTATCATCGGTGATGCTGATGGGTATCGTGATATGGCACTCTGGAATGTGCTAAGAGAAGTACAACCTAAAGTCTTTCCTATACGTGTTGTTTCTTCTTATGATGACAGGAAATTTGAAGGAGAAATGCAAAGTTGGACACGTGTAAATAACGGTGACTATCATATTGTACGTAACACTTCTCAAATGACCCAGGCGATTGACAATGCTGTGCATACACTCAGAAAACCTGTAAGCTATACGCTACGTACAGAACAACACCATACAAAACCGTTAGGAAAAGGTCTTCTGAGAGTAACCATTCCACCTAAAACAAAGCAACAGCAACACTCTAAAGCATTGGCAATTGAACTTATTTTGGATGCTTCTGGAAGTATGCTCAAGCGTATCAAAGGCAAGCGGCGTATCAGCATTGCCAAAGAGGTGCTTAAGCATACTGTGACCCGCGCCATCCCTCAAGGTACATTAACCGTCCTGCGCGTCTTCGGACACAAAGAAGCAGACAGCTGCCGAAGTGACATTGAAATTCCGATGCAACCGCTTAACCCTTATCGTGCCATCAGAAAAATAGACCGTATTATGGCAAAAAACCTTGCCAAAACACCTATAGCTTCATCACTTGCTAAAGTTGCAACAGATCTTAAAGGTTTTAAAGGAAAAAAAGTTGTTATTTTAGTAACGGATGGTGAAGAGACGTGTGACGGAAATCCGGCAGAAGAGATACAACATCTGAAAGCATCTGGTATAGATGTACGCATCAACATTGTAGGGTTCGCCATAAATGATAATGCACTTAAAGAGCAGTTTAAGCAATGGGCAGCATTAGGAGACGGAGAGTATTTTGAAGCACATGATAAAAACTCTTTAAACGAAGCGATGCAAAAAGCCCTACAAATCTCTTATAGAGTGTATGATATGTCAAATAACTTAGTCAGCATAGGAAAAGTAGGAGATACGGGAGTTGAGCTTGAAGGTGGATACTACAGTGTCATCCTTGACTCTGTTCCCCCAGCAATGTTAAAAAAAGTACTGCTCAAAGGAGAAGAGACTACCACTATAAAAATAAGAGAAGTTAAAAAATAAAATATTGAGGAAAAAAATATGAAAAGATATGCACAAAAGATTCTTTCTATCATCGTGTCAATCACTATGATATCATCATCAATTATGGCTAAAACACCTCCAGAACATGAGAACAAAGTAAAGCAACATACCATTCATATTTCCTTACCCAAAGGAGCGAAAGAAAAAATAGATAAAGGACTCGCGCTTTTAGACAACATAGAAAAAATGATTCCTGACAGATATAGCCATATAGACAAATTTGTCGGTCTCTTTGATGAAGAACCACAACCTCTTATTGAAGAGATTACAAACAATATTTCCTACCTACCTTATATAGGTGTACTTCGAGGTCCTGACGGAACATTGACAACAGGAGCGGGAAATTCTTGGGATCAGGCACTGCTTTTGGCTGCTGCTTTGAACAGTATGGATATGGAAGCACAGATAGTTACAGGCACACTTTCCAAAAAAGATACGTCAAGACTTATCAATGAAGCATTTAGTTCGACAAAAAGAGAAAATATGATGCCTAAAACAGAGATCCTTTTGCATACTGCTGCAACGTATGATAAAGCCTTGGCGGAAAAATTGAAACAATCGCTCACTTCTGCGGTAGATAATGTACCCAGTTCCCTTTTATCTGATACGATAAAAATCAAAGAGAAGCTACTTTCTCTACTGAAAGAACATACTTTATTCTCTAAAAGATATCAAGATATAGACAAACTTACAGATGAAGTGATGAAAGATTATGCATGGGTGCAGTGGAGAGAGAGTGAAGATGAGCCATGGCATGATGTGCACCCTGCATTTGGTATGCAGTCACCACCACAGATTACTCCAGAAGAAATTGTAACCGACCAAGTTCCAAAAGAGCATCTACATCAAATCTCTTTGCAGCTTATGATTGAACGTAGCAATGCCAAAGGAGAACTTGAAACCATACCTGTAATGGATGAATACATACGACCTTCTGCACAATTTTTCAAAAAACAGATTCCTATTGGTTTTGTTCAAGGAAAAGAGGGAAGTAATTTTCTTGTACCTCTGCTTCATGGAGAACTGGCACCAGGCGCTGTTGCTGTAGCTTCTACAGGACTTACCGCCGATCCGGCAATAGTATATAGTCCAGAGGGGTTTGGTGCAGGTGAACTTATTGCAACAAGTAGCAACAAAATGGCACATTCTATCGGTATATTGGGTGCATTGGACATAGGCACCAAAAAGAAACACACCCCTATGCGGCTCACCGGCATTTTGCTCCAAACCAAGATTGTTACACCGAACGAACCTGTAAAAACAACCCTTAGACGGATATTGGATTTTCGGGGGAAGAAAGAGATGGTTGATCTGGCCAAGGCATCTGTTGAGGCTGTCATTGATGTTGACATTGGGAAGCAGGCAACTTCTGTTGTAACACGTAAGCATATTGAGGCAAGTAAAAAATTTATTGAATCTCTACCTTGGATTTTTGCTTTAGCCAAAGGCGATCTCAAACTTGAAGAGCTTTCCCATATCTCTAATTTCCCTGGTTTCCCTCCTGTGTCGTGGGTGGATTTTGACCTCTATTCTACACTTTTTATACCGCAGAGGAACAAACAGCGTGTCACTTTTCGTCCCGGAGTTTTTTTAGTCGCCAGATATATCTTGCCGGGCAAAGGTCCCAAACGTATCAGTGTTTCTGATTTTATAGACAACCCTTGTACCGTGATTACGAAAAACCCTAACGGCGTACTGTCTGTTGATAGGTACGCTGTATTGGAACAAGGTGCACGAGATACTCTGATAGAGTCAATGCTTATGAATCAAAAAAAAGGTTGGAGCACACGTATTCCCAAATATCTTGTGACATCTTCAGAAGTTTTCAAGAAGCAAATAGAAAAAAAAGGCTGGTCACAACAAGCCAAAGACCTTGCAAAACAACACCTCAAAGAGGGATACATTTTAGCATTGATTGATACCCCTGAACCTTATTGGTGGAGAGTCAACCCCCATACATGCGAAATATTGGGGATGGGAGAGTATGGGGGAACAGAGGCGACAGAAAATGTGTTACTTAAAAAAATAACTTTTTTTATTACTGGTGCTTTGAGTGTAGCGGCATTAATTCCTAGCATACAATCATGTGATAAAGTTTTCGCCAACAATTCTGCAATGAGAATATGTTGTAAAGTAGGGAATGTTGCATTGAGTGGAGGTAGCGCCTTTATAGGGGGTGCAGCAAACGGAATTAAGCTTGGTGGATTAGGTCTTGGTGTAGCTGAAGCAGAGTGGCTTGCAGCCATAGGCACGATTTCGTCCTCATTGAATGGAGAAATGGTTGGTTATATTATAGGAGGTTCATTGATTAATTCTGGATGTGAAAAAATAATGAATTAATTATAATATTTTATTTGCATGTTTGTATCATACATAGCAACAAATAAGTAAAAAAGGTATTACTTGAATAAAAAATATACATTTATTTTCTCTCATATTGCACTCTTGTTCTTAGATGGGTGTCAGTGATAAGAACTGATCTAAAGGAAAAATCAATGATGAAAGGAACAATTATGAAAATATATATATTTTTACTGCTAAGCACCTCTTTTCTTTTTGCAGAAAATACAAGTAGCTATCATAGCATTGATATTGAGAAGAACTGCAAGGTCACAGAGGTCTATGAAGCCAATATGGGAGGTTCACTCTCCTGTGGGAACTACCATGGTATGAAAGTCAGCATTGCCGATGATGACCTGAGAATGAACCTCTACCTCACTCGAAACAAAAAAGAGCATAATCTTGGCATTTGGAATCTTTTTCACGGATTTACAGAGCTGGGTAAGGTTATCGAGTTTCGTCACCCAAAAGGTAAGCCTGATAAACCCTATGCGATGATATTCCGTCTACATGTACAGGAGTACCGCAATGACAAATCTGTCAATGTCTCTTACTTGATTGTCGCAAAGATGACACCTGAACGTATCTGTGTGGTTGGAAAGATTAAACCTCAGAAAAACCAGAACTTATTGACACGGAAGATGGCGGATAAAGCAAGATCTATACCGTGTTTATTTGAGTTGTAAGTAATGAAATATTTTTATTATAAAGAAGATTAATAGTAAGTATAAAATATAAATGATGTAAATTACAAGTCTATTTAAAAATCTATACTTTTGGATGACTTTACGACATGGTATATGAGAAGCTTTAGATTTAGAGGGTAAATTTACCCTCTTTCCTGTTTTTCTTCACTTTTTCATAACTATCCATCACACCATTCATCGCTATAAAGACACCTTCTTTTTCTAAAGCATTGATGTATCCATAAGCAGAAGCTAGATTTGCTGTGGCTTCTGTGGGGTCTATGCTGTAAGGTACCATAGCTCCAGTGAGTACAATGGTTTTTTCCAGTTCAGCATCTGCTAAGTACTCAGCTGTAATATCCATAGTGTCTGTACCATGTACAATAATGATATGGGTATAGTCTGATTGATGTATGGTAGAGAGTAGCTCTAGTCTGTCGTGATTGGTTATCTCTAGAGAGTCTTTACCTATGATGTTGAGTATTTCAAATTTACAGAGCCATTTTTGGGCTATTGTATGCAGTGCTTTTCCCTGCTTGTCAATCTCCAAGTTACCATTGAGAGGATGATATATTTTGTTAAAGGTGCCACCAGTACTTATTATGAGTATTTTCTTCATGCATAGTCTTTCATTTTTGTTTCTTAATGGTAAAATATCATAATTATATTAGGAGAACATTAATGGTAATGAAGGGTAAAAAAGGTGTCATCTTAGGCATCGCTAACAAAAAGTCTATTGCATACGGTATTGCTAAAGCATGTCAAGAGCAGGGCGCAGAGATGGCTATTACATTTTTAAATGAACGTTTTGAACAAAAATTGGCGCCTATCGCAGAAGATTTAGAGTGTGCTACGAGACTCTACCCTTGTGATGTGTCAAAGCCAGAAGAGATAAAAGCACTTAAAGAGTCGTTAGAAAAAGATATGGGTCAGATAGACTTTATCGTACACTCTATCGCTTTTGCACCTAAAGAGGGACTGAGTGGTCGCTTTTATGACATTAGCAAAGAGGCATTTGATGTGGCTATGGACATTTCTGTCTATTCTCTCATCGAGATAGTACGTGAGTTAAAGCCTATTCTTTCAGACAGTTCATCTGTATTGACACTTTCATACTATGGTGGCGTGAAGTACATTCCTAACTACAACCTCATGGGTGTGGCGAAAGCAGCTTTGGAGATGACTACAAAGTATCTTGCAGAAGACCTAGGAAAAGATGGTATTAGAGTTAATGCTATCTCAGCAGGACCTATCAAAACACTAGCAGCTGCAGGCATAGGTGACTTTGGCTTTATGCTTAAGTGGAATAAGGCACATGCACCGCTTAAAGAGAATGTCACCATTAACCAAGTAGGAAACTCAGGAATGTACCTGCTCTCTGACCTTAGCTCAGGTGTGACAGGTGAAGTGCATTATGTTGATGCAGGGTATAACATAATGGGTATGCCGGCTGTTGAGTTTGATGAAAATGGAAAACCACATATCGCTTGGAATGGTGAGTCTAAGTAGCTTTTCGTCTAAACTTTCTAAAAGGCACTAAGAGTAGTGCCGAGACACTCATAAGAAGTATGAGTGTCATATCACCCACATGTTTCATAAGCCACATGAAT
>Ga0256843_1002157_pt1 | contig 14631 bp, 14 predicted proteins | sample AlvinellametaG_FD_191572 | JGI IMG/M metagenome (GOLD analysis project Ga0256843, IMG submission 191572) | Pompeii worm associated microbial communities from hydrothermal vent at the East Pacific Rise, Pacific Ocean - Alvinella | ecosystem: Host-associated > Annelida > Integument > Unclassified ... | reverse complement strand
AGAGAGGAGAAGATGTAACTTTTTAAAGCTTTCATAATCAAGATTAAAGAGTGAAAACTTTTCATATTCGGTACTCTTTTCAAAGTAAAAACGTAACTCGTCAAAATTTGAGATAATGACATACTTTGCATTGGAGTGCTGCGTGAGATACCAAAATGCCTGCTGTTGTACTTTGTCAAGATTTTTTGTATCTTGTGCTTTTAATTCGATGACACCTATAACTTTGCCATCTACATATATAACACCATCAGCTTTTTTACTGTCGGTCTCATTCTTCTTTTCTCTCTCAAGATTAAATGATTTTGGATCTGTACTATCAAGTCTATAGCCTAAACAGTTTTCAAAAACATCCTTTAAAAAGCCCTCTTGATATTTTTCCTCTTTTACTTTTTTTACAAAATCAATTTTCTCTAAATAGTTTTGAAATGCTGCCCATCTATCTGCTATGAGTTTCTCATCTTGGCGTATGCTCTTTAAAACTGACTTTTGAAACATACTCACTCTTTTAACCCTGCGATGGAGTCTACAATGGTTGAGATCTCGAGTTTTACTTCGGTGAGTGTTTTTTGTGTTCTCTCAGCCAGTTTACGGACTTCATCGGCTACTACTGCAAAGCCACGACCATGCTCTCCTGCTCGAGCGGCTTCTATGGCAGCATTGAGTGCAAGAAGATTTGTCTGGTCGGCAATGTCGGCTATGGTGTTGAGTACCTGGTATATGTTTTGACTCTGTTGTTGGAGATTATCTACTTTTTCATCGAAGAGTGAATCTTCTGCAGCTTCATCTGTTGTCTGCTCACGCAACTCTTCAAGCTCTTTTAAAAGAGACTCTTTTTTCTCTGACAGTTCTTCTAGTCTCTCTTCTAAGAGTTCTTTGTTTGTACTCTGCTCATATTGAATTGTTTGTAACTCATTTTGGAGCTTTTCACTCTTTTCTATTAAAGATTTTTTCTCATATTTGAATGATTCACGCTCTTTTTCCCATCTCTCTTCTGCTGCTCGTTGTTCTTGCTCTATTTGGTAGAGTGCACTCTCTGCTCTTTGTAGCTCTTCATTGTTGAAATTATCTTGATGTGGTGTAAAACTCTCTGCAGGCTCTTTTTTTCTAAAAAGTAGATATGCTAAAAACATACCGACGACCAAAGAAATAAGTGAGACCGCTATAAGTAAAAATAGATTGGTTTTCTCTTGTGTTACTATTTTTTCTTTATAACGTATCTTATCTTTGTAAACAATTTTATCTTTGTAGACAATCTTTGGTTTATAGATGATTTTTGTAGTTTGTGTTCTTTTTTGAGCCTTTTTTTCTATAAGCTTTTGAGCCTCTTTGTTCATTGTTAGGTAGAGCTCTTTTAACTTTTTCAACTCTGTCTGATTTATACTCTTTTTCTTCTCTAATCTATCTATGCTCTGGAGTGTTTCGGTCTGAATTTTTGCAAGTTTATTTGCTTGGAGCTCATCGGTGGAGAGGGCTGAAGTTATCTTGTCATGTGTAGAGAGTATAAGGTAGTAGAGAGAGACCTTCTCCTCAGGTGTTAAGTTCTTTGAGATAGAGTCAACTGCGTGATTAAGTTCACTATAGTTTTGTTCAATATCTGATGCCGAAAGTGAAAATGTAAGTAAAAAGATAAGTATAATAGTTTTCATACTTTATAAAAAGCATTTACTATTCCCCTTTTAATGGCTAGGATTGTTTTTCATAAAATGATAAAATCATAGTATGAATAAAAAATATAAAATTTTAGTGACAAATGATGATGGGTATGAAGCAAAAGGTTTGCGTTCATTAGTAGAGGCGTTGCGTGAGCTTGAAGATGTTGCGGTGACAGTCGTTGCTCCTGCAAATGAAAAGTCGGCTTGTGGACACTCTCTTACTTTGACAAAACCACTCCGTTTTGTAGGTATAGAAGAGAACTACTTTAAGCTTGAAGATGGAACTCCCAGCGACTGTGTCTATCTCTCTTTGAGTGTTATTTTTCAAGAAGAGAAGCCAGATCTTGTAGTCAGTGGTATAAATCGTGGCTCAAATATGGGTGAAGATATTACCTACTCCGGTACTGCTGCAGGTGCTATGGAAGGTGTTTTACATAATGTTCCTTCTATTGCGATTTCACAGGTGATGGACTTTACAAATCCAAATGGTGATTTTACTTTGGCGCAAAAGACAATTAAAAAAATTGTGACACAGATACGCCAAGAGGGTTTTCCTCTGCGTGAGAGAGAGTTTTTAAACATTAACATTCCTCCTGAAAAAGAAGATGCAGAGATGAAGATAACCTATGCAGGGTATAGAGTCTATGCCAATGATGCTGAGATTCATAAAAATCCACGTGGTGAAGCGCACTACTGGCTTGGTCTGCATCCTTTGAATTTTAAAGCACGTGAAGGGAAAGAAGGTATGAGTGATTATGAAGCTATACGTGACGGTTTTATATCTTTAACTCCTATTATGCTTGATCTAAGTGCGTACAAGAGTATGAAACAACTGGAAAATTGGCTTTAGATGAGTGAGCAGTATGCGCGCTTAAAACCTCTGTTTGGTGAGAATCTACAAAAACTTCACAATGCAAAGGTTTTACTTTTGGGTGTTGGTGGTGTTGGAAGTTTCTGTTTAGATTGTCTCTATAGAAGTGGTGTGAAGAAGATAACTATCGTTGATTTTGACACCTTTGATGAGTCCAATCAAAATCGACAGATGTGGTCAGAGTTACATCTTGGGCAAGAGAAAGTGGAAGCACTTAAAGAGCACTATCCTGAGATAGAGTTCATCAACAGACGCATAGATGAAGAGTGGGTTTGGGCTTTTGACTTTGAACCGTATGATGTTGTTCTTGATGCCATTGATGACAGAGGTGCAAAACTTGCACTGGCACAAAAGTGCTACAAAAAACTCATAAGCTCTTTTGGTTCTGCAAAACGACTCGACCCTACAAAAGTGCAGGTGAGTGACATATGGAAGAGCTACGGAGATAAGTTTGGCTCCAAGATTCGTTATGAGTTGAAAAAGAGGGGCTTTAAGAAGAAGTATAGAGTTATATTCTCCTCTGAAGAGGTTGTGACTAAGGAAAATGGTAGTTTTGTCGGTGTTACTGCTACTTTTGGATTGGTGATGTGCGCAGAGGCGATTAAAGAGATAAGGAAAAAAGAGCGTGTTTGATTTTTTAGATAGTGACTGGTTTAATATTAGCCTACAAGTTGTTTTTATAATTTTGATTTTTTTTGATGTGAAAAAATATAGAGAGACAAAAAAGCGTGAGTATCTCTTAAATATAGTACTGACCATTGGTTTTGCCATCTGGACACTCTACCCCTACTACAACTCTTATGTTGGTTGGCAAGAGGGACAAAAGAGTGAGATGCTCTCTCACTGCAAGGGTGATGAGAACTCTACAAAGCTCTGTCGATGTTTAGATGATGCTACATTTAAGAACTATACCTATGATGAGTATAAGCTTTTAGATAAAAATGGAAGTGATTACAAAGATTTCTTAAAAGATGCACGTGAGGATTGTTTAGATGACTCATGGTTTTGATCTAAATTCACCTTTGGTTTGTGAAGGTATAGTTGGTGATGGGTGTGGTGGTGGACGTATCTTTTTTGTAGAAGATGAGACACTTTTTGTATATGATCCCCTCACGCAAGAGCGAATGGAGCTGTTGCGTGAGATAAAAGATGTGAAAAAAATCACTAAAAAGGGGTGTGATATTACTATTGAATCTGCAAATAAAACGCTCCTCTTTAATCTATCTTTATTAAAAATAATTAGCTGAAATTATTTAATTTATAATTAGTGATTATTTAATTTTCATTTATAATTTAGATTTATACTTTTAGTAGAAATACATTTAAAGGACAAATCATGAAAACAAAATTTTCACTTTCCATAATTGCAACAGCACTGTTACTTACTTCAACTGCAGTGTTTGCAAGTTCATATAGAGATAATGTTTCAACTAAAGAAGCACAGGCTATTACTCATCCAAGTACTATACATAGTAGAGCTGCTGCTGCAAAAGTAGAAGAGGAGATGTCTAAAGAGGCTTTTTTAGCGAAAGTTAAAGCAGGTGATTTTAAAAAAGAGGTAAGCCAAGAGGAGACTCGAAGATTACATAACGTCGTGAATAATGTAGTTCAAGCACATAAAAACTCTCTTAAAAAAGCTCCAAAAGAGTTTATGAAAGGTTTAAATGATACTATTATGGCACTTCAAGCTATAAAATCAGGAAAAACTGCAGAGGCTCAAAAACTTCTTAAATCTGCAGATACTGAGTTGCAAAAATCATTTAAAAAAGATCCGAAATTAGGTCTTATTCCTGTCTTAGATAATGCTCAGATTATAACGTTTAATGGTTCTCCTGCACTTATTCGTCATATTAAAAATTCAGCACTTGATCTATTACAAAATAATGATACTCAACTTGCTATTGATATGTTGATACCTCTACAAGATGAGATTATTATAAAAACACAATATGTTCCTGCATACCTCTATCCTAAAGCAGTGAAAAAAGCACAAAAAGAGCTTAAAGCCGGGAAAAAAGATGCGGCATTTAGTACGATTATAACAGCGTTAGATGCTTCACAGCTAGATACTGTAATTATTCCTATTCCACTTATTACAGCGCAAGATATGGTTTTAGAAGCTTCAAAACTTGAAAAATCTCATAAAAAAGAGGCATTGAAACTTTTAACAATGGCACAAACAGAGTTACAAAAAGCTGTACTTCTAGGATATGCACATGAGTATGAAAAAGGGTATAAATCTCTCAATACTCAAATTGAGAAATTGAAAAGTGAGATAAAAGGTAAAAATGTAGTTGTTAAACTTTATGATAATTTGATTAAAGATTTTAAAGATTTAGGCAAAAAACAGAAACATAGTCATTGAAAAGTCGTTCATTAATCTATTCTTAATAATATTTAATATAAAATAGCCTTAAATGTAAAATTACAATTAGGTCTAGAATGAAAAAAATATTATTGTTATCTTTTTTTTCTCTTTTGACTTGGATTGTCTATTTCTTAGTTACAACGCATAAAGATCTTAAGAGACCTCATTATGTTGGAGAGGGAAAGTGTATCTCATGTCATGAGGTACAATCCCACTCTCTTCCTCTTACCCTCCATCCGAAAATTTTTAAACCTGTAGATTCTGAAGATGAAATTTTAGGAAATTTTACAGTAAAAAATTCTCTTGTAAAGTTTAAAAAAAGTGATATTGATTATGTAGTAGGCTCAAAATGGGAGCAGGTCTATCTTCGTAAAGATGGACAAGGGTATTATGTATATCCAGTTAAGTGGATGGTTTCTACACAAAAGTGGGTTCCTTTTGTTGTTCATCAAAAAGATGCGGTCTCAAGAGAGTGTAATGCCTGTCACACGACAGGTTACTCTCGAAAAACAGGAAAGTTCAATGAGTATGGTGTTAAATGTGAAGCGTGTCATGGTCCTGCAAGTGAACATGTAGCACACCATGAGATGGAGAGTCAAACAAGTTGTAAAATATGTCATAGTATGACAGAGAAAAAGAGTATAAAGCATGATATAGTATTGAGTCAAAAGTCAGCAGTCTGTGGACAGTGTCATACGCGTGGTACAACAACTATAACGCATAATGGCAAGACAACACTGTTTAATTTTCCTTTAGAGTATCTGCCAAAACAAGATAATAACACTACTTTCGTTCAAAGTTCTCCAAAAACAGATAAACAACATAAAAACTGGTGGGGTGTAGGTCTCTCTAAAAACAGACATCAAGAGTTTGCAGATTTCTCTTTTTCAAAACACTCAAAATCATTGATAAACTTAAAAACAAAGAAAAATCCTCATGGTGGGAAAAAAGATGCAAGTTGTTTGCAGTGTCACAGTGAAGATTATCGTTCTGCAAAAGAGGGAGAAAAACCAACTATAGTAGAAGCAAAACTTGGTGTTACTTGTGTAACTTGTCATGAACCGCACGGAATAGATAAAAATATACGAAGTAAAAAATCCTTAGATGCTAAGTGTGCGGAGTGTCATATATTTGATATAAAAACAAAAAAACATTACCCTTGTCCATCTTCTAAAGCGAGTTGTGTAGGGTGCCATATGCCTCTTATAGCAAAATCAGGAGGGGCGTACACTATACGTTCTCATGCCTTTAAAATCATTCCTCCAGAGGCAACGAAAAAGTACAATATGCCATCGTCATGTCAAAATGGTGCTTGTCATCAAGATAAGAGTGTCGAGTGGGCTATAGATGCATATAACTCTTTTTATAAGAAAAAGGGTATGGAGACATTAGCTGATGTCATAAAAGGTGCAAAATGAGAATATCTATAGGTTTTAAAATTGCTTTTATCGTGATGGCTGTTTTGCTTATAGAAGCCTTTATAGGTCTCTTCCTAATTAAAGAGATAACACAAAATTCACTAAAAAATATTATCAATGAAGAGTTTTCACAAACGATAGCTTTGGTTGAGAATGAGTTCTCTTTTTTAGAACAGAGTAATATTTATATGGCAAATAGTATCTTAAAGGATAAAAAAGATTTTAAATCTATAGATTTGGCTAAAAAGATAGAGGAGATGAATGTAGATAATCTCATTTTAGTCAATAAAAATGGACAAATCATTAAACAAGCTGGACTTTTTGAAGTAAATGCCGAAAATCTTCAAACCTATCACATATTTCACCAGGTAGTACGTGAGAGAAAATCATACAGTGCTATTGAACGTGTTGGAGATATATTTGTCTTTTATACGGCTGTTCCTATTATTAAAGAGAAACAAGTGGAGGGTGTGCTCTTGATTGGTCTGCAGTTGAGCAATCGTGTCTTGCGTGAGATGAGTAAAGGAAGTACAGTGAATCTCGCTATTGTAGGTGATCGTGCCATTGGAGCATCCTCTTTAGAGCGTGCAAATCATAAACAGTTTGTTCTCCTTCCTGTTGACTATATAGAGTATTTGATGTTGCTTGATAATAAGATAGATTTCTTACAGACAAGAATAGATAATGAAGAGTACTTCATAAAAGCGAAACGACTCCGTTATGTTGACAAAGATACTACCAATGCTTCGTTGATGCTGCTCTATAATGCAAAAAATTACAATAAACAGCTTGCAACTGTCAGTAAAATTCAATATTACCTTATTTTAGCGATGTTAATCTCTATGTTTGTCACTGTACTTCTACTCTCACGATATTTACGAAGTATCTTTACAAAATTAATTCATGGGTTTAAAAGTGTTGCAGATGGAAGATATGGAGAGACTTTAGAGATAGATACAAAAGATGAATTGGAGACATTAGCACACTACTTTAATGATATGAGTCTCTCTTTAAAAGCAAAAGATGATGAGATTAAACAGCATATTGTAAATCTTGAAAATAAGATTTCGTATATTTCTGAATTACAGGAAAAAGAGAAGATACTTTATGAAAAAGCGACTGTAGATTCATTGACAAAACTCTACAATAGAGAAAAATTTAAACTTCTTTTTGATTTTATGGTGAAAAAGAGTAGACGGAATGAAGATAATATAGTCTTAGCTATTTTAGATATAGATTTCTTTAAAAAAGTGAATGATACTTTTGGTCACTTAGTGGGAGATACTGTTTTAAAAGAGTTAGCAGATATTTTGAGAAAAAGCCTTCGAGATAGCGATATAGTAGCAAGATGGGGTGGTGAAGAGTTTGTTTTAGCTCTCTGTGTCAAAGAGGTGGATGAAGCAAAATATATTCTTGAAAAATTACGAAAGAATATTGAGAATTATCACTTTTCTACAGTAGAAAAACTGACTTGTAGTTGTGGATATACTCTCTATAAAGGTAGTGAAGAGAATGATACTGTTTTTCAAAGAGCAGATGAAGCACTTTATAAGGCAAAAATCAATGGAAGAAATAGGGTTGAAGCCAAAATTTGATATAATCATTTAAAGAAAATTATATTAAAGAGAATAAGATATGCAAAATGTTGAACCAATGACAATTTATGGTTATGAAAAACTTCAAGCAGAAGTAAAAGATTTAAAAGAGGTAAAACGTCCTGGCGTTGTAAAGGCAATCGAGGATGCTCTTGAACATGGGGACTTAAAAGAAAATGCTGAGTATCATGCGGCAAAAGAGCAACAGAAAAATATTGATAATCGTTTAGCAGAGCTTCAAGAGATTTTAGGAAATGCACAAATAGTAGATCCAAGTGAACTCGCTCACGCAAAAGTAAGTTTTGGTTCAACAGTTGTTATGACAGATATGGATACTGATGAAGAGGTGACATATACTATTGTTGGAGGTGCTGAGAGTAACCCTGAGAGAGGACTTATCTCTTTTAACTCACCACTTGCGAAACAACTTCTTGGTCGTGAAGAGGGAGATGAGGTGAAAATGCGTCTTCCTGGTGGTGAAAAAGAGTTCGAGATTGATGAAGTGAAATATCAAGAAATAGTTTTTGAGAGCCACTAATATGTCTAAAAAAACAGCAGTTGGTATTGTCGGAGCAACGGGTTATACCGGACTTGAACTTGTAAAACTTTTACTAAAGCACCCCTCTTTTGAACTTGTCTATATTGCAAATTCAGAGGGTGGTGTTACTATTAATGAACTGCATCCTTCATTGAGTGGTGTATGTGAAGATGAGGTGCATTGTGCCGATATAGATACAATGGCAGCAGTATGTGATTTGATCTTTTTAGCATTACCTCATAAGACAGCTATGGCCTATGTTAAGCCACTTCTACAAAAAGGGGTAAAGGTTGTAGATCTGTCAGCTGATTATCGTCTCCCTCAAGATATTTATGAAGAGTTTTATTGTCCCCATACCGATAAAGAGAACCTCTCTCATGTTGTATATGGACTTCCTGAACTCTTTAGAGAAGAGTTGAAATCTGCAAAGCTTGTAGCTAACCCAGGTTGTTTTCCAACATCAGCAATTTTAGGGATGCTTCCTTTTGTCTCAAAACGAATTGCAAATACTCCTGTTATTATTGATGCAAAAACAGGGGTGAGTGGTGCCGGGAAAAAACTGAGTGAGACAACACACTTCGTTAATGTAAATGATAACCTCTTTGCATATAATCCTCTGATGCACCGTCATGCTCCAGAGATTGCAAATAAGCTAGGAATCGATTTTGATGAGGTTAATTTTGTACCACATTTAGTTCCTGTTACTCGTGGTATGATAAGTTCTATCTACATTCAGGTAGAAGAGGGCTTTGATGCAGAACAACTCTTGCGTGAGTATTATAAAGATGAGCCTTTTGTCCGTATAAGCAAAAATCCTGTTGATATGAAAAATGTAGCGGGGACGAACTTTTGCGATATTTATATCAAACAAAAAGGAAATCTCCTCTTTATCGCTTCGGCAATAGATAATCTTATGCGTGGAGCATCTTCTCAAGCTGTTGTTAATGCAAATCTAATGATGGGACTTGATGAAAAAGCAGGCATTGCTGATATTGCCTATGTCCCATAAATTAGAGTTGCGTGAGGGTGCATACATCATCTCTGATGCACACTACTCACTTCAAAGACCTGAACTTTTAGCACTTATAGAAGATATTCACTCCAAAAAACTCAAACCATCTCAACTTATTTTAATGGGTGACATCTTTGATGCACTCTTTGGCTCTATAGAATATACATACAAAACAAATAGAGAAATGATAGAGTTAATTGATTCAATAGCAGAAGATATAGAGGTTATCTATCTTGAAGGTAACCATGACTTTCATCTTAAAGTTGTTTTTCAAAATGTTACTGTTTTTCCTCTTGCTCAACAGCCTTTACAACTCTCTTATAAAGAGAAAAAAATCTGTTTGGCACATGGTGACTTTGATGGTAAAATGGGGTATAAAATTTATACTGCACTTATTCGTAACCCTTTTATTCTCTTTCTTTTAAAATATATAGATAGGGCTCTTAACCATCTGATAATAAATAAAATAGAGCAACATTTAGATAAGAAAGATGATTGTATAGAACTTGATTGGTTTGAAGATTTTATAAAAAATCGTTTTAGAAATCAGTTTGAGTGTGATTACTTTATAGAAGGGCATTTTCATCAAAATAGAAGAGTTGAGCTGAAAAGTTCTACTTATATAAATTTAGCTGCTTTTGCTTGCAATCAAAGATATTTTATTGTAAAATCGTTGCAAGATAAAGAATTGTTAGAAGAACACAAATTCTCTAAGGAGATGAAATAGATGGATGATAACTCTCTAAAAGTTGGTTCCAATGAGATGGAACTTGTTGACTTTCGTATACTAAAACAAGAAGAAGATAATGTATATGAAGGTATCTATGGTATTAATGTTTCAAAGGTACGAGAGATTATTCGTGTACCTTTTTTAACAGAACTGCCAGGTACACCAGAGTTCATAGAAGGTATTTTTGACCTGCGTGAGGTGGTTATTCCTGTAGTGAATCTTGCAAAATGGATGGGTATTACTGAACCTGAAGATGCAAGAAAAAATGCACGTGTAATCATTACTGAATTTAATAATGTACTCATTGGTTTTATCGTTCATGAAGCTAAGCGTATTCGAAGAATATCTTGGAGTGATATAGAACCAGCAAATTTTATGAATAGTTCTGATGGTTTGGATACAAACAAGATTACAGGTGTGACAAAGATAGAGGGTGATAATGTTTTACTAATCTTAGACTTAGAGAGTGTAGTCCAAGATCTAGGACTTTATGAACCTGAAACAGAGACAGCTCCAACAACTATAGATACATTTTCAGGACTTGCAATGGTTCTTGATGATAGTGGTACTGCTCGTAAAATTGTTAAAGATGCACTTCAAAAAATGGGCTTTAATGTTGTTGAAGCGATGGATGGTGAAGAGGGCTTACGAAAACTACAAGAGCTCTATGAAACATATGGAGATGGTATAACAGATACATTGAAAATAATTATTTCTGATGTTGAAATGCCAAAGATGGATGGTTTCCATTTCGCCGCTAAAGCAAAAGAGGATGAGAGATTTAAAGCAATTCCTATTGTTTTTAACTCTTCAATTAGTGATCATTTTAGTGAAGGTAGAGGTTTGGATGCTGGTGGAGAGGCATATTTAGTCAAATTCCAAGCAGGTTCATTTTATGATGAAGTATCACGCGTTGTGCGTGCACATATGAAGTAGGGAGTATAAAATATGGATGAATTTCAAGAGATACTACAGGATTTTTTAGTTGAATCATTTGAATTAGTTGAAAAATTAGATGAAGATTTAGTAGAGTTAGAGTCAAATCCAGATGATTTGGAACTATTAAATGGAATATTTCGTGTTGCACACACTGTAAAAGGTGCTTCATCATTTTTAAATTTTGATGTATTGACACATTTAACACACCATATGGAAGATGTTTTAAATCGTGCTCGTCATGGTGAATTAAGTATTACTCCTGATGTTATGGATGTTATTTTAGAGTCCATTGACCTTATGAAAGCACTTCTTGAAAAAATTCGTGATACAAGTAGTGATGATGGGATTGATGTTGCAGCTTGTGTTGCTAGACTAGATAAAATCACAGGAGGAAGCGGTGAGGTTGAGACACCAGTTTCATCGGCACCGGCAGTAGAAGAGCCTGCAGCAGCTGAACCAGCAGAAGAGAGTTCTAATGATGAAGATGAGATAGATTATGATAATATGTCTCCTGAAGAGGTTGAAGCAGAGATTGAGAGACTTTTAGCAGAGCGTCAAGCAGAAGATAAAGCAAAACGTGAGGCTAAAATAGCTGCAGGTGAAGAGGTGCCTCAAATGCCAAGTGGTGATGAGGAAGAGGAAAAAAGTGAGAAAAAAGAAGAATCAAAAGCCGCAGCTCCGACACCTGCACCTGTAGCGAAAAAAGAGGCTCCTAAAAAAGAGGAGGCTAAAGCTGCAGCACCTGCAAGAAAAGCTCCTGCTCAAGTTGAACAGACTATTCGTGTAGATGTAAAACGACTTGACCACTTAATGAATCTTATTGGTGAACTTGTACTTGCTAAAAACAGACTCATTAAGATCAATGATGATGTTGAAGAGCGTTATGAAGGTGAAGAGTTCTTAGAAGAGTTAAATCAGGTTGTTTCTATTGTATCACTTGTAACAACAGATCTTCAAATCGCTGTTATGAAGACAAGAATGCTTCCTATTGGAAAAGTTTTCAATAAATTCCCACGTATGATTCGTGATCTTTCTCGTGAACTTAATAAGAAAATCGAATTGGTTATTTCAGGGGAAGATACAGAGCTTGATAAATCAATTGTAGAGGAGATTGGTGATCCGCTTGTGCATATTATTCGTAACTCATGTGACCATGGTGTTGAGTCTCCTGAAGAGCGTCTTGCAAAAGGGAAGCCTGAGATGGGTACGATTGCACTTAAAGCATATAATGAAGGAAACCAAATCGTTATTCAGATTGATGATGACGGAAAAGGTCTTGATCCTGATATGTTGAAGAACAAATCTCTTGAAAAAGGCATTATTACCGAGAAAGAGGCTGATAGTTTAAGTGACAAAGAGGCATTTGCTCTTATCTTTAAACCAGGTTTCTCAACAGCAGCACAAGTTACAAATGTATCTGGTCGTGGTGTTGGGATGGATGTTGTTAAAACAAACATCGAAAAACTTAATGGTATTATTGATATTGACTCTGAAGTTGGTAAGGGAACATCAATCAAATTGAAAATTCCACTTACACTTGCAATTATTCAGGCACTCCTTGTTGGTGTTCAAGAAGAGCATTATGCTATTCCATTGGCATCTGTACTTGAAACTGTAAGAATCTCAAAAGATGAGATCTATACGGTAGAGGGCAAAAGTGTTATGCGTCTGCGTGATGATGTTCTCTCTCTTGTACATATTGGAGATATTTTTGAAGTAGAGCGTATCTTGGATGCAAGTGAACATGCATATGTTGTTGTTCTAGGTCTTGGAACTTCAAAACTTGGTCTTATTGTAGATACTCTTGTTGGACAAGAGGAGATAGTTATTAAATCTCTTGGTGATTATCTCAAAGGTATTGAAGGAATTGCAGGAGCTACAATTAGGGGTGATGGTGGTGTTACACTTATTGTTGATGTTGTTGCTTTAATGAGCATGGCAAAAGATGTGAAAACGACAACATTGTCAGAGGGTAGTGAAGGTGGTTCTGCTGTTAAAGAGAAAACACAGGCAAGTGACTACACTGTTATGATTGTTGATGATTCAAAAACAGATAGAACGATTATGAGAAAAGCATTAGAACCTATGGGTGTCACTTTAGTTGAAGCTGGTGATGGACAAGAAGCATTAAATATCTTAAAATCCGGTGATTACAACTTCGATGCGATGCTGATTGATATTGAGATGCCTCGTATGGATGGTTATACACTTGCAACTGAGATTAAAAAATATAATCGATATAAAAATCTTCCATTAATTGCAGTTACATCTAGAACAAGTAAATCTGATCGTATGCGTGGTGTTGAGTCTGGAATGGTTGAGTATATTACAAAACCATATTCTGCAGACTATTTAGCAAGTGTTGTACAGAGAAATGTTAACTTTAAAGCGGAGTTTTTATAATGAGTGATAAATTAAAAGAGATAATTAACAAACAAGGTGCACAGCAAGATACTGTTAGCGAACAACTTGATGATGTAGTACAACTCGTTGGCTTTATGATAGGTGATGAAGAGTATGCAGTGCCTATTTTAGCCATTCAAGAGATTATTAAACCATTTTCATGGACAAGGGTACCACAGGTGCCATCGTATGTTCTTGGTGTATTTAATCTTCGTGGAGCTGTTATACCGCTTATTGATTTACGTACTAAATTTGGATTGACACCTAAAAAGCATGGTGAAGATACACGTTTTATAGTGATGCGACATGGTGATGATGTTGCAGGTTTCGTTATAGATAGGTTAACAATGGCTATTCGTATTAAAAAAGAGAATATTGGTCCAGCACCAGATACTGTGAATGGTGATGATACAATTATTGAAGGTGTTGGAAAACAAGAAGATAAAATTATCACTATTTTAAAAGTCAATAAGCTATTAGAGAGAGATTTTTAAGATATTTAATGTATAAAAAACCATCTATCTCCCTACAAAGCTCTAAACTCTCTATAGAGTTTATGGGCAAACTTAATCTTTACACTTTAGCAAAAATAGAAAAAGAGTTAAATAGTATTAAAAGTTACTCTTTTGAAAGTGTTCTTCTTGATTTGAATGCAGTTGATACTATGGATACTGCTGCCGCTCTCTTCTTATATGATTTGAAAAAAAGTTGGACAAAGAGCAATATAAAAGTAGAAATCCACTTTAAAGATAAGAGGCAGGAAGATACTTTAGAACTAGTGATAAAAAATATGCAAGAGAGTAAGCCACTAGTAAAAAATAGAGAAAAAAACTTTCTTGAAGAAATTGGGGAGATCTTTTACAACTACTATGTTGGTTTTATCTCTTTTGTCCAATTCTTTGGAGAACTCTTCGCTACAAATATCCGTTATGTGACATCCATTAAAAATATTCGATTTAAAGAGATAGCTTTTGAGATAAATGAGAGTGCTATTAAAGCGCTTGGTATCATCTCATTGACAAGTTTTTTAATTGGATTGGTTGTTGCGTATCAATCTGCCTATCAGTTGAAAATTTATGGTGCCAATATCTTTATAGTCGACATG
>Ga0256843_1002156_pt1 | contig 14638 bp, 12 predicted proteins | sample AlvinellametaG_FD_191572 | JGI IMG/M metagenome (GOLD analysis project Ga0256843, IMG submission 191572) | Pompeii worm associated microbial communities from hydrothermal vent at the East Pacific Rise, Pacific Ocean - Alvinella | ecosystem: Host-associated > Annelida > Integument > Unclassified ... | reverse complement strand
TTTTGTAACAATCTCAGGAAACAGAGTAATAGTTAGAGAGATTAAAAATATAAAGAGCATAAATCTCAAAAATATAGCTGTAGCAAATACCCCTTTGTGTTTAGAAGCTACAAATGAGGGCATAAACGCTTGTGTGAATGCACCTTCGGCAAATATGCGTCTAAATAGGTTAGGAAGCTTAAAAGCGATAAAAAACATATCAGTATATATAGAAGCTCCCAAAGCTGAAGCCATAAGCACATCTCTAGTCAATCCTGTTATACGAGAAAACAGAATACCAAAGCTGTTTGTAAATATAGATTTTAATTTCATGGGTCTCTTTTTTGGTTATAATTTTATCCAAAGTATAAATAGGAACAGTTTATGATAGTAGGATTAGAAGGAATAGTAGAGAAAAAAGAGCCAACTTTTGTGCATTTGAATATAGGTGGAGTGATTTATGAGGTCAATATATCTATCAATACATCCAATAGTATCAAGGATAAAAGAGTAAAACTGCTCATAACACAGATAATTAGAGAGGATGCTAATCTACTTTTTGGGTTTATAGAAGCAAATGAGAAAAAGATGTTTGATACACTTATCAAAATCAATGGAGTAGGTCCAAAGGTTGCTATGGCTACATGCTCTACATTTGTTCCTGCTACTTTTGCTAGAGTAGTTACCAATAAAGATGTAGGATTACTCAAAAGAGTACCGGGTATTGGACCAAAAGCAGCTAGTAGGATTTTGGTTGAGTTGGCTGATTTTATTGTTGATGGTGATAGTGATGAGGTTATAGATAGTAGTATGAATGATGCTATCTTAGCATTAGAGAGTTTAGGATTTAAAAAAGAGCAAATCAAAAAAGCACTAAGTGGTGCAACTGGTGATGTAAGTACTTTGGTTAAACATGGACTTAAGAAGTTGCAAAGGTTATAGCAACAAATATTACACGAATTTTTATTAAAATAGATAGAATTGAACACAAAGGATATTAGATGCTAAAAGTTCTGATGATTGTATTTATTTTTGCTATGATACTATCTGCTGATAGTGCTAAATTGGGCGTACATATTAATAATGGAGAGAAAAAAGCTAAAATAGTTAAGCATAAAAAATCTTCAAAAATTAAAAAATTTAGAAAAGACCATCATCGATATGATAAACGATATCGAGATTTTGATTATGATAGATATGGATATTATAATGATGATGGGTTCTATTTTGGTTTTTTTGATAGGAGAGGGTATTTTTTCAATAATATATATTTTGAGTATAATGCTAGATATACATATAATGATAGATTATATAGAAGAGGTTATTTCGAGCCTCGTCGTCATCACTATAGAGAGTATAGATACCATAGAGATAATGATTGGAATAGAGTACACTCATATAGAGAACCAAATGTAGTTGTTTATGGAAATTATTATGAGAGTAGTGAACCTAGATATTATCGCAGAGATAGAGGATATGTTCGTGATTATCGTTTTTCTGAAGATAGACGACGAGATAGCTATAGAAGAGACCATGCTTATCGAAGTTCTTCTCATCGTTATGATAATGATTACAGGAGAGACTCTTATGCTTCAGATTATCGTAGAAGTACTAACCGAGATAGAGGACGAGTAGTCAATCATAGATTTTCAACAAGTAGTTCAAGTAGTAGAAACTCTGGGTATATTAGAGATAAAAAATCTAAAAGTAATGGAAGATTAAGTATTACAAAATAGTTTAAGATTAATTTAAGTATATATAGTATATTTTATTTCAAAAACAGGAATAAAATATATGTTAGTAAAAGAGATAAAAGAGTATAAAAACATAAAAGAAAAAGCAAGAACTTATTTATGTTATATTATGGGTAGTAATATATCATATAGTTCAGGAGAAGGAAGTTTAGAGACTCTTTTGCAAAATTTGGATATGTTAAAACATGCTATTCCAAAGAGTGAGGTTGTCTATGCACTTGATGCAAATGGTAGGCAGATTACTGATAATATCTCTCAATATCCAAAATTAAATGGTATCAATAAAGGAAAAGATAAGAGTAATCGCTCCTACTACTATAATACAGTTAAACATCATAGATGTGAAATTTCAGACCCATATCCATCTATAGCCAGTGGTCATCTAATAGTAACTGCTAGTTTTCCTATTTATGATATTAATGATAATCTTTTAGTCATTATCTGTGTGGAGATTAGTTTAAAAAATATACTTAGGATAATACATCCTAGCTCAGTCGATTCTATATTTGGTAGTGGTAGTAAAATTGTATATACTATATTCTCTTTGGCTTTATTTTTTGTAGCTATGCTTCTATTTTTGAAAGGTATTATAAGTTTTGTAGGGTATGGTTTGGACTTTCATAAGGTAGAGATAAATGATATGTTTAAATCTACTATTTTATTAACTCTATCTTTGGCTATAGTTGATTTGGTCAAGGCTATTTTTGAAGAGGAAGTTCTAGGTAAAGAGAGAAAAGAGGGAACAGGTGATAGTCATCAGACTATGGTTCGATTTTTAGGTTCTATTATTATTGCTCTATCTATTGAGGCTTTGATGTTGGTATTTAAGTTTGCTCTCAATGACCCTAGTCAGCTTTTGTATGCTGTTTATTTGATTGTTGGAGTAACTACTCTAATTATCGGACTCTCTTATTATATTAAAGTAAGCTATAAGGATAAATAGAGAGTTTAACTCTCTATTCCATAAAGTCTCAATAGACTCTCTACTTTAGCATCTCTACCTAACCATTTTTTATATAATATATTCATATCTTCTGAACTTCCTCTACTGAGTATAAAGTTATAGTATCCATCAGCTTTCTCTTGATTGAAACTACCATTACTATCTAAACACTCAAAAAAAGCATCAGCACTTAACACTTCAGCCCATTTGTAGCTATAGTATCCTGCGGCGTATCCACCTGAGAATATATGTCCAAATCCATTTTGAAATCTATTATAGCTTGGTACTTTGAGCAGAGATGTCTCTTTTCTAATATCATCTAATAACTCTTGAACTTCATCTCCTTGGTATAGCTTTTGATGTAGTAGTATATCAAATAGAGAAAACTCAACCTGTCTTAGTATTCCTAGTGCTGATTGAAAGTTTTTGCTATCTTTTATCTTATCTAGTAGCTCATCACTCATAGGCTCACCACTCTCATAATGGTATGCAAATTTTTTGAGTATCTCTTTTTCATAAGCAAAATTTTCCAAGAATTGAGATGGAAACTCTACTACATCCCATGCTGTTCCATTAACTCCAGAGACAGAATGTTCGTGACATTTTGAGAATAGATGATGAATACCATGACCCATCTCATGAAATAGTGTTACTACATCATTATGTCTTAATAGGCTAGGAGTAGTCTTGGTAGATGCAGGAAAATTACATACAATAAATACAGCAGGTAGATGTTGTTGATTTTTTGTATCTATAAAGTGAGTTTGCCAGTTGTGCATCCATGCACCACCTCTTTTATCTTTTCTAGCTTCTAGGTCAAAATATACTCTTCCTGATAGTTTGCTATCTTTGTAGATATCAAATACTTTGGCTCTACTATCCCAAGTAGGAGTTGATGCTGGTTTAAATTCTACTTTAAATAGAGTAGATACAATATCTAGCATACCATTTAGAACTTTTGATTGTTCAAAGTATGGTTTTGTCATATTCTCATCAAAATCAAATTTAGCTTTTTTGAGCTTTTCACTATAGTATGCTACATCAAATGGTTGTAGGTTTTGAATATTATATTCATCAAAAGCAAAAGCTTTTAACTCATCTAACTCTTTTATTGCTTGTGGTTTAGCTAATTTTGCCAATCTATTTAAAAACTCAATAACCTCTGTAGCAGATGGTGCATCTTTTGTCTCTATAGATAAATCTGTATAGTTTTCAAATCCTAATAGTTTAGCTTTTTTATCTCTGAGAGATAATATCTCATCTATTATTTGAGCATTTTGAGGGGCTCTAGTGGAGTATGCTCTATATAGCTCTTCTCTATATGCACGATTGATACCATATGTCATATATGCTAAATAGCTAGGGATTTGTAGAGTGAATTTATATACAGTTTTACCATCTATTGTAGTTTTGGCTAACTCTAAATCACTATCTGGTATGCCTACTACATCTTTTTCATCTTTTATAATTAGCTCATATGCGTTATTGGCATCTAGTAGGTTTTGAGAAAATTTATTGGATAGTTCGCTTAGTTTTATATTTATCTTTTCAAGCTCTTTTTTCTCTTTTGTTGGTAACTCTGCACCTGAGAGTATAAACTCTTTTATATTGTTCTCTATAACCTTTTTCTCTTCTAGTTCATTGGAGGTTATATTTTTGATTTTTTCAAATAGTTTTTCATTTTGTGTTATTTGACTATCAAATTTTGATAGTTGTGGTAGTGACTCTTCATAGGCTTTTTGGGTCTCTTTGGAGTTTTTGACACTATTTAGATGTGATAGTGGAGTAAAAAACAGCTCTAGTTCATTATCCAAATCTTGCATAGGTTTTAGTACCTCTTTGTAGCTATTTTTATCACTATCTGTAATACTCTTTATATCTTTTAGTTGTCTATCTAGTAACTCTTTTAATTTTTGGGGAAACTCTTTTATATTATCTATTTTGAAATCTTCTAGTTGCATATCTATCCTCTATTAAATCTCTTGTATAAATTAGGAACCGATGGCTTTAGCCTCGTTTTTTCGGGTCTAAACACTCCGTTTCCTCTTTTACAAGGACTCTATTCTATTTTGTGGGATTATATCAAAAAAATTAAAAATTTGATATAATTTTACAAAAAGGATTGTGATGCCATTTTCAAACCTAATGCTATCTCAAAAATTGCAAAAGACTATACAAGCATTGGGATATACTAAACCCACACCGATACAACAACAAGCTATACCAGCTCTAAGAGAGGGTAGAGACATATTGGCAATATCTCAAACAGGAACGGGTAAGAGTGCTTCATTTATTTTACCTATGCTTGAAAATCTACCACAAAGAGAGGAAAAAAGAGTTGGAGATGATAGGTATAAGATAGATGCTCTAATTTTAGCACCAACTAGAGAGCTTGTTATTCAAATTCATAAAAGTATAGAGAGATACTCAGTGGAGTTTACTCATAAATCAGTAGCTCTATATGGAGGTGTTAGGCTTGGTGGTCAGATAAAAGATATTCGTGCAGGTGCAAATATTGCAGTGGCTACTCCTGCTAGATTATTAGAGCATTTAAAAAATAGAACTATAAATCTATCTATGGTCAAGATAGTAGTTATAGATGAGGCTGATAGGCTTTTAGAGATGGGATTTATAGATGATATAAAAGCTATAGTTTCTAAATTGCCATCAAAGAGACAAAGTGCTATGTTCTCTGCTACTTTTCCAAACTCTATTATGAATTTGGCTAAATCATTGTTGAAAAACCCTATAACTATAAAGATAGAGGGAGATATATCAGCCAAAGAGATTAAACAGAGTGCTTACTATATTAATGAGGAGCAGAAATCACAATTTTTAATCTCTATATTAAAAGAGAAAAAACTAAAACAGACTCTGGTTTTTGTCAATACTAAAAGAGTTGCTGATATTTTAGTGGAGAAGTTGAAATTAGAGGGTATAAATGCAACTGCCATTCATGGAGACAAGAGTCAGAATATAAGAAATCAGACTCTATTAGAGTTTAAAAATGGTGAGATAGATGTATTAATAGCCACAGATGTAGTAGCTAGAGGTATAGATATCAAATCTCTGCCATTGGTTATAAATTTTGAATTGCCTATAAAAAATGAGGAGTATATACACCGTATAGGACGAACTGGTAGAGCAAAAGAGAGTGGAGAGGCTATATCTCTAATCTCAGCTATGGAGATGGAGCAGTTTTCTAGTTTAGAAAAATTATTAGATATAACTATTCCTACTATAACAACTGATGGTTTTAATCCAAATATTAAACAAAAAAGAAAAAAGAGTAGCAAAAATATAGATGATAAGAGTGAAAAATTAAAAAAAGCAAAGGAGTTAGCTCAAAAAATGATGCAAAATAGTAGTAAAAATAAAAAAAGTGAAAAAAAATCCAATTATAAAACCCCGAGAAATAGGCGTCACTTCTAAAATTGTGAAAGAAATTAAATATTTTTATTCTAATTAAGAGTAATTTTATCCGATTTAGATATAATTACACCATATCTTAAGTATGTGATGAGAAATTATTTCCCATTCCTCCTTTTAAATTGATAAATAACTAGATAAGTCGTACTCCTCCCCTATTATAGTACATTAGTCGTTCTCATCAATACTTAAGATTAATAACTCCTTGGATATAATTCTTAAAAAAAACGGACAGAATATGCATTGGTTCCAGTTTGATAGACGAATACTTCAACAATTTAATTTTATATTGATATTACAACTTATTCCGATATTTGTATTTTCATCATATTTGGTATATGAGATAAAACCATCACTTTTTAATAAACAGATGATATATTATGGGCTTTCTGCTGGTGTATTTTTTGTGGCGTTCTTAATCCCTTGGCGTAAATATCAGTGGCTTATCCCTATATCTTATTGGTTTAATCTACTGTTATTGCTTAGTGTTGATTTTTTTGGTAAAAAGATATTAGGTGCTAGGAGATGGATTGAGATACCATTTACACATATGACAATTCAGCCATCTGAATTTATCAAGATTACAGTTTTATTGATGCTTGGTTATCTGATAGTTCGTAATCCTCCACCAAAAATGGGTTATGATTTAAAAATGTTTGCAAAATTATCAGCTTATATTTTAATTCCTTTTGTATTAATAGCCAAAGAGCCAGATTTAGGAACTGCTTTGGTTCTTCTTTTGACTGGGTTTGGTGTGCTGTTTATTGTAGGTGTTCAGATGCGTATATGGGTTTCACTTTTGCTTATTATTAGTTTATCGGCACCTATACTCTATACACATGGTCTAAAGCCATATCAAAAACAAAGAATTGCAAACTTTTTAGGGAAACCAAGTTATCATGTTCATCAATCAATCATCGCTATAGGTTCAGGTGGTATGAATGGACAAGATAAAGAGAATGCAACACAAACTCAGCTTAAATTTTTGCCTGTTTCATCTACAGATTTTATCTTTGCATATTTGGGTGAGAGATTTGGATTTAAAGGAATGGTTACAGTTATTGTTTTATATGCCATGTTGATACTTCACCTTTTACATATAGCTATGAGTAATGTCAAGGATTATTTTGTAAAAGTTTTTGCTTCAGGTATTGCATTTTTGTTTTTTATATATATGGGAGTTAATATCTCTATGACCATGGGATTGGCTCCTGTAGTGGGTCTTCCACTGCCAATGTTTAGCCACGGAGGCACTTCTTTTATAATTTTTGCAATTCTTTTTGGAATTTTGGAGAATTTACTTGCTTTTCGTTTTTATTTTATGTATAATACCGACTCGAAAATAACGATGATGAGGAATAAACCTTATCCTTTAAAAGATGTTTAGTCTTTTATTTATTTTCAACAGATGGGTCTTTAGCTCAGCTGGTTAGAGCACTCGGCTCATAACCGAGTGGTCCGGGGTTCGAGTCCCCGAGGACCCACCATCTTCAATTTAATCTAATATAAATTCTGCTACTATATTTCTATGATAAAAAAAATATTAACAATTTCACTATTATTAACAACAACTGTTTGGAGTGCATTCAATGCTGATATATCTCCTATAGACTCTAATATCAAAAGTAGAATGGTTAGAGGGAACTCTTGGCATGAGGGGTGTCCTGTGCTTTTGAAAAATTTGCGTTATTTACAGCTGAAATATCATGATTTTCAAGGGCGAGATAGAGTAGGGGAGATGATAGTTCACAAAGATATAGCATGGGATGTGGTATATATTATGGAGGAGCTTTATAATATAGGTTATCCTATCAAACAGATGAGGTTAGTTAGTGATTTTGGTGGTAATGATTGGAAATCGATAGAGGCTGATAATACCTCTGCTTTTAACTGTAGAAAAGCAACTGGTTCTAAAAAGTGGTCAAATCACGCTTATGGAAAAGCCATAGATATAAATCCTATTGAAAATCCTTATATATCAAGACGAGGTCATATTTCACACAAAAAATCTCTAAAATATAGAAAACGAATACACTATGGATATAAAACTCCATCAGATATAGCTACTCTTTTATCTTATGACAAGGCTGTTTTGATTTTTAAAAAGTATGGCTTTAGGTGGGGTGGGGATTGGAAATATACCAAAGATTATCAACATTTTGATAAAAGATAGATAGATGAAAGCTATAATAAATGCCAAGATTATTACAGATAGTGAAGTTTTAAGAGGATACAATCTACTATTTAGCCAAAAGATAATAACTATAACCAAAGATTTACCTATATGGGCAGAGGTTATTGATGCAAAAGGGGCATATCTGAGTGCTGGATTTATAGATATACATATACATGGTTTAGGTGGTGCTGATATTATGGATGCAACTCCAGAGGCTATAGATATAGTCTCAAAATCTCTTTTGCAAACAGGTACTACCTCTTTTTTGGCTACTACTATGACAATGTCATCTCATGATATCAAAAAAGCTCTCTTGAATATACAAACAGATGGTGGTTTTGTCTCAGGTGCTAAAATATTAGGTGTACACCTAGAGGGACCATTTATCAATCCCAATAAAAAAGGGGCTCAAAATGCAAAATATATTCAAAAACCAAATTTTGAATTAATCAAAGATTATATAGATATAATCAAACTTATAACTATAGCACCAGAGGTTGATGGAGCTAGAGAGTTTATAGCTCATATACATAGAGAGTATCCCCATATCATTTTGAGTATAGGGCATAGTGATGCTACCTATATAGAGAGTTTGGATAGTTTTTCTTGGGGGATTACTCATGCTACACATCTATTTAATGCTATGACTCCTCTACACCATAGAGAACCTGGTGTTGTTGGAGCAGTTTTGGGTAGTGATAGTGTTAGTTGTGAGATTATAGCTGATAATATTCATATTCATCCATCATTTTATAGTCTGATATCCAAACTAAAACCTCAACAGCTATTGCTAATAACAGATTCGATGAGAGCTGGATGTATGAAAAATGGGGAGTATATTTTAGGTGGGCAAAAGGTTATAGTCAATAATGGAAAAGCATCGCTAGATGATGGAACTATAGCAGGTAGTGTTTTGAAGCTTAATGAGGCTTTGAGAAATTTTTATAGATATAGTGATATTGAGTTGCCTCAGCTTCTCAATATGGTGACGGCTGTTCCTGCTAAAAAATTGGGTTTAAAACTAGGTGAGCTTAGAGAGAGTTATCCTGCTGATATAGTTCTGTTTGATAGTGAGTTTAATATTTTGAAAACTTTTATAGATGGCAAATTAAAATTTAGTAAAAAATATTGATTGATATTTAAAATAGTTTGATTGTATGTTTTGATTTCTTAATATCTTATTAAATTTTATCTCTCTTTTAGAAAAGCCTATTTTACTTATTAATGTTTAAGTTTTCGTATTATACCATTGAGTAAAGGGTATATTATGGGAACACATAAGTATAATAACAAAATATTAGATGTTAGAAAAGATAGACTCGATTTAAGAGATAGAGCCTATATGCCTATACTAAAATATCTTCCGAAATCTTATCCTGATTTTGATAATATAGAGCTGATAATCAAGTGTTATAAGTTTACAGATATGATTTTAGACCAAGGTAGAGATGGTGCGTGTACAGGTTATGCTTTGGCTACAGTTATCAATTATCTCTTTTGGAAAAAACTAATTAGTGAAAACTATGAAGAGTTTTTGGAAAATCCTTTAGGATTTAATATCAAAAAAGTAAGTCCAAAAATGCTTTTTAATCTAGCACGAATATATGATGAGTGGGATGGAGAGGATTATGAGGGGTCTTCATGTCGTGGTGCTATGAAGGGGTGGCATAAACATGGTGTTTGTCAAGAGAAACTATGGGAGTTCTCAAGAGATGAGCCAAAAGATGGTTGGCAACTTGATGCTATAGAACAGCCTCTTGGTGCATATTATAGGGTAAACAAAGACTCCATAGTGGATATGCAATCGGCTATATGTGAAGTGGGTGCTATATATGTATCAGCTAATATTCATGATGGTTGGTGGGAGTTAAAGGATATAGAAAAGAGAGATATAAAAGATGTAAATATCGATGTACCATATATACCATATCACTCATTTCCTGTTGGGAGTCATGCTTTTGTAATAGTTGGTTATACTAGATATGGATTTATTATACAAAACTCATGGGGAGTTGGTTGGGGTAATAGTGGTTTTGCTATTTTGAGTTATAAAGATTGGTTAGAGCATGGTATGGATGCTTGGGTTGCTGTAGTTGGGGTACCTATAGATATTGATATCTCACCTGATACATACTCCAATCTCTCTCTAAATGTTAAATGCAATGAGGTTATAGAGGGAACAAAAACCATAAAAAAAGCATTAACTTATAAATACTCTAACCCTGAACTACGACCGACATCAGAGGAGGTTGCATATAAACATACTTTAGTTATAAATAATTATGGTAGAGCCAAACATACGGTGATATATACATCTTCTGTTGATAAATCAACTCGCATAATATCTTATGATAATATCAAAAAATATATGGAGAGTAAATCAGGAGATAAAAGAGTAGTTATATATGCTTTGGGTGGATTTAAAGATGAAAAAGAGTATATCTCCAAAATAAGAGTGATGATACCATATTTTTTGAAAAATGGTATCTATCCTATATTTTTAATATGGCAAGATAGTTATGTAGAGGCTATTATAAACTCTATAAATGATGAGTATGGAGATATAGAGATAAAGACTCATGATGAGAGAGATGCACTCAATCGAGCTATAGAGAACTATGCTAGAAAAATATCAACTAGAGCCATATGGTCAGAGATAAAAGAGAAATCAAACAATGCCAACAAAAAAAGGATTTTTGGTTTCAAAGAGGGAACTAGAGTACCTGTGAGTGGTGCATTATATGTTTTGACAAATAATCTTGAGAAGTTGCAAAAAGAGGATGGATTTGAGTTTGATATAAATGTAATAGCACATTCAGCAGGTTCACAACTCATTGCTACAAGTTGGCTCAAAGAGTTGGCAAAGAGAGGAATGAGATTAAACTCTATGCATCTACTCTCTCCTACAATATCTATACAAGATTGCAATATCTATATCAAATATGCTATAGAAAAATCAGTTTTAAAGATGAGTGATATCTATATCTATATGTTGGATAGAGATATAGAGTTGAGTGATAATGTAGGTAAGTATGGTAAATCTATATTATATTTAATCAGTAGGGCTTTAGACCATCTTCATAAAACTCCTCTACTTGGTCTGCAGGACTCTTGGATTATTGAAAATACAGAAAGAGAAGATGGTGTTTTTAATACTCAACAACTAAATCAGGTGAAAAAGTGGTTTAATAGAGCTATAAATTCAGATGATATATGCAATCTATACTTTATGACCAAAGAGGACAATATACAACTCAAGCGTTCTTTAAATAATGATTTTGTCAAATTAAGTAATCAAAATTTAGATAGTAGTATATTTATTTTAGATAGGATTTTGAAGTATATTACTACAGGTAGTGTGGATGGAGAGTTAAAATATCCTATTGAAAATTTGTGTTAAAAGTAAATTTAGATAAAATACATCTAAAATAAATTTTAAGGTTAATATATAATGAAAGTAGTAGTAATACAAGGTCCAAATCTCAATATGTTGGGTCATAGAGAACAGAGTATCTATGGACCAATGAAATTAGAAGATATTCATAATCAAATGAGAGCTTTTGCAGAGCAAAATGGTATAGAGATTGAGTTTTTTCAGAGTAACTTAGAGGGTGAGATTGTAGATAGAATTCAAGAGTGTTTGGGTGAAGCTGATGGTATTATTATCAATCCAGCAGCATATACACACACATCTATTGCTATTCGTGATGCAATTTCAGCAGTACAAATTCCAACAGTTGAAGTTCATCTATCAAATGTATATGCTAGAGAAGAGTTTAGACAAAAATCTCTAACAGCTCCTGTATGTGCAGGTCAGATTGCAGGTTTTGGTCCATTTAGTTATCATATGGCTATGATTGCTATAGCTCAGATTATGAATGAAGTAAAAGCTATGAGAGAAGCACAACAGGCTCAACAAGCACAACAAGCTCTACAAAACAACTAATCAAATAGGGGTAACTCCCCTCCCTCAAAAGGTAATCCACCTATGAACTATATTATAAAAAATGAAAATGCACTATATTATGAGTGTGGTTATAGTTGTGATAATGCACTATTTATCAAACTAGGAAGTGAAAGTTTTTTTTTAACAGATAGCAGATATCAACAAGAAGCAAAAGAGAGTATCAAAAATGCAACTGTTATAATCAAAAGAGACTTATATAAAAAAGCTAATAAAATTATAAAAAAATCAAAAATCAAAAAGCTAATATATGACCCAAAAGAGTGGAGTATATTTGCTTTTAATAGAGTTACACAAGGTTTGGATATCAAGTTTAAACCACAACCAGACTTTTCACACAAAAAGAGGATTATCAAAACATCCCAAGAGATTGAACTCCTAAAAAAGGCTGTTCAGCTAGGGGCAGACTCTTTTGATAGGTTTGCATATATAATCAACAAATATGGTTTTGGCAAAGATGAGTATGAACTCACCTATTTAGCAAAATCAGCACTATCAAAATATGGCAAGAGAGATTTATCTTTTGAGCCTATTGTGGCTATAAATGCCAATGCCTCTAAACCTCATGCTATGCCAACAAAACAGATTTTGGAAAAAGATGATTTATTATTAGTTGATGCTGGATTGAAATATAAAAGATACTGTTCAGATAGGACGAGAACAGTCTCAGCTATAGATAGTTTTGGTTTCTCTACTGAACAGAAATTTAAAACCAAAAAGATACAAAAAGCATATGATACAGTCCTAAAAGCTCATGATAATGCTATAGAAAAAGCTAGAAGTGGTATGGTAGCTAAAGAGATAGATGCACTCACTAGAGATATCATAACCAAAGCTGGTTTTGGAAAGTACTATATTCACTCAACAGGACATGGAGTAGGGCTTGATATTCATGAGATGCCATATATCTCATCAAAATCAGAGACTATTATAGAAGATGGTATGGTGTATACTATTGAACCTGGTATATATATACCTAATGAGTTTGGTATTCGTATAGAGGATATGGTTACTATGGTAGATGGTAAGGCTGTTGTACTATAAATGATACATTTAGATAAAGTTATCAATAATTTTTCTCTATAAATTTGTTTTTTATCATTTATAAGATATAGTGATATATATTAAAATAGAGTAGGAAAGCCGTATGACATTTGAAAATCAATTTGAGTTAGAGATTAGAGCCTTTTTCTTTAATGCCGATACAGACTATTTACCATATTATAAAAATTTCTCTTTTGTTATAGATAAAACTAAAGATATAACACTAAAAGAGATACTTCAAATGATAAAAGAGAAAAATAGAAGTTTCTCTTATCCTGAAAAAGATTTACTTTTTAGAGTCAATGATTTAGTAGTTACAGGAGATGAAAAGTTGTCTACTGTAGTAGATAGATTAGGGACTAAATTAGTAATTGACCCAGTATTAGAGTATCGTTCAGATAATGGATTAGTGATAAATAATCATGATTTTATGCACCAGTTTAGAAGAGTTTTGGGTCACTATGCCTCAAAAGAGGATTTGGAGTATTATCTAAAATTATATCCTGTTCATTACGCATCAGAGACATTTAATTATGATAGAGAGTATATCGGTGATGCTATTTTAATATTAGCTCATAAAATGATACAAGATGGAAACCCACACAAAGAGCAGATACTCCAAGCTATTAATGGTGAGTTTGATGGAATATTGTGTTGTGAGTATGAGAACAATCTATTTGATGGAACAGATTATACAGATACAATTAATGAGTTAAAATCTATGGTAACTATGCCACCACTCAACAATGATATATGTGAGACTATTGTTAAATTTATCATGCCTAAAAAGAGTAAATCTTATGATATTAATTCACTAGAGAATGAAGCAGTAGCATTATATATAGGAGATAAAACAGATATAAAAGTTGATGGTGTTGAGTTGGTAGAGTTTGATATGTCTCATAAGTTGGCAGGACAGACTATACTATCTAGTAATCCTACTCTAGCATATAAAAAAGCAGGTAAGATGCTACTAGATGCACTAGATAGTGGAGCTACTATATTAGCATTTGCAAAAGATGAAGACTTAGAGATTTTTAGCTCTATTCATTCAGATGTAGAGAGAGCAGTAGGTAGAGATATAGAACTCAAACTTATATCTTTAGCAAAGCTCAAAGAGTTAATTCAACCAGTAGAGGCTTAATTTTTTATTGCTTAAATCCCAAAATTAGAGTTTATGATATTTATATTCTAATGGAGGGGTTATATTTAGTGTTATTTCTTTCTAAAATTTAAATCTAATTTGTTACAAATTGTCAAATCATTAACATATTATTAATATAGAGTTCATATTAGGATAATAAACTATCATTATTATAACAATAAGCAATCCTATAAAGAATAACTTA
>Ga0256843_1002155_pt1 | contig 14640 bp, 14 predicted proteins | sample AlvinellametaG_FD_191572 | JGI IMG/M metagenome (GOLD analysis project Ga0256843, IMG submission 191572) | Pompeii worm associated microbial communities from hydrothermal vent at the East Pacific Rise, Pacific Ocean - Alvinella | ecosystem: Host-associated > Annelida > Integument > Unclassified ... | reverse complement strand
CCATCTCAACAAAGTCACGTACTGCTGTAGTTTTTCCAGTAGCAATTACCCAGTCTTCTGGTTCATCTGCTTGGAGAATTAACCACATCATTTTAACATAATCTTTAGCATGACCCCAGTCACGTTTAGCATCTAGGTTACCGAGGTAGAGTTTATCTTGAAGGCCTAGTGCTATCTTAGAAGCTGCACGAGTGATCTTTCTTGTAACAAATGTCTCACCACGAACAGGTGATTCATGGTTAAAGAGGATTCCGTTACATGCAAACATTCCATATGCTTCACGGTAGTTTACAGTGATCCAGTAAGCGTACATCTTTGCAACTGCGTATGGGCTTCTTGGGTAAAACGGTGTTGTCTCTTTTTGAGGAGTCTCTTGTACTTTACCAAAGAGTTCTGATGTACTTGCTTGGTAGATTCTTGTCTTTTCAGAGAGTCCTAAGAGTTTTACAGCTTCTAAGATTCTCAGTGTTCCTGTACCATCTGCATTTGCAACATACTCTGGTGTCTCAAAGCTTACTGCTACGTGACTCATCGCTGCTAGGTTATAGATCTCATCTGGTTGTACTTCTTGGATGATACGAGTTAGGTTCATAGAGTCTGTCATCTCACCGTAGTGAAGAATAAAGTTTCTATTTTCAACATGTGGATCTTGGTAAATATGGTCAATTCTGTCTGTATTAAAAAGTGATGCTCTTCTCTTTATACCATGGACAATGTAGCCCTTCTTGAGTAAAAATTCAGCTAAATAGCTTCCATCTTGTCCTGTTATCCCTGTTATTAGGGCTACTTTTTTATTTGACATATATTTTCCTTGTTTTTTATGATTAAATAGTAATATATTTTACTAAAATATAGTTTATGAAACACTAAAATGGTAAGTAAAAGATACCCTATAAGATCAAAAAACAAATCATATAGAGAAAATTCCCGTGTTGTAAATAAACCTTGTATAACTTCTATATAACTACCAAACAAAAGAATAAAAATAAAAATTTCTATGAGAGTACTCTTCTTATAAAAATACATATAAAATGAAATACTAAAAAAAGCTAGTATATGTTTATAGTTTGCATTAAAAGTATCAATGGCATGAGGGATATTTTCATGTGGTAAAAAAGCAAAAACAGAAATAATCACAAGAAGTAAAATAAAATAAGCATTCTTTTTTGTCATAACTATTTCGCTCCTGTTTTTGCCAAAACAACTTTAATCGTTTTTAAAAAAACTACAAAGTCCATCCATAAAGACCAGTTATATACATACCATTTGTCTAATTGCACACGTTCATCAAAAGTTAATTCATTTCTACCACTCACTTGCCAAAGTCCTGTTATTCCAGGTTTTACTTTTAAAATGGTTTCTGCATTTTCTTTACCTATTTTTTCTTTTTCTGTAACCATATAAGGTCTAGGTCCGATAAGATTCATCTCTCCACGTAAAACATTAAAAATTTGTGCCAGCTCATCAGCAGATGTTTTTCTTAGAATCTCACCTATTTTTGTAATACGTGGATCATTTTCATATTTACAATAAATTTTATAGTTTTCAATTTCATGAGGATTTTCTTCTAAATACTCTTTTAGTTTTTGATCACCATCCACATACATAGTACGAAACTTATAAACTAAAAAGATTTTACCATCAGCACCTAAGCGTTCTTGTTTAAAAAGTATAGGACCATCAGAGTCCGACTTTATCAACCATGCGATGATACCTACAATAGGTAATACAAGGGGTAGACTCATTAACGCCAATGTGTAGTTATATACTATTTTTAAGACTTGTCTATATTTACTATTTAATTTGTTCTGAAGTACAATTAAGTTTACACGGCTCTCATCAAGTTCAAAAATTTCTGAACTTGTGAACTGATAATTATTCATGACAGGAACAAACATGACCTGGTGTTTTTGGGCTATTTCATGTTCAAGTTCTTTATCTGCATCTTTTTTATTAGAGTCTAAAAAAACAATCGGTGTCTCTTTTCTTTTTGATTGGATATAACCTAAATATGGATTTGTAAAAATACTATTTATAAATTTTTTATTATCACTTTTTACTTTCACACCCATTTTCCAAAGACCCAATTGAAAAAGTTTTTCTTTTGTTAATTTTTTCAATAAAGGAATAATAAATATCATCGATAAAAAAGAAAAGATAATAATAGAACGTGAATAGTTATGCACCTCTTGTAACATTGCCAAGTAAGCTAAGATCACTAAAAAAGAAAGAAACAACCCTTTATATATTAACTTTGTTTCATGCCAAAAATCAAATCTATAAGAATAAATCCCTTCATAAAAAAATATAAATGGAACTACTATATAAATAACATATAATTCATTTAATGCTGTAGCAAAAGCGGGAGCTGGCAATCCAATGATAGAATTAAATATAATTGCTAGAAGAAATCCTAAATTTAATGAAACAAATATACCAAATAAATCAACAAGAAAAAGAACAATTGTTGATTTTATCATTTTTTCATAATGACTAGATCTTTTATTTTTCACAGTTTGTTCCCTTTTTCAATATTTTTTGTAATAAATACTGCTTAATAAATAGCGCAATAAATTTATTATTTGTATACATATAACGTTTCCATAATCTTTTAGGATCTTGAATAAGTCTATAAACCCATTCTAAAGAATAATCTTGAACCCATTGTGGAGCTCTATCTTTAACATCAGCAAATACTTCAAAAGCCCCACCAAGACCTATCATACAACTTTGAATCTTTCCATAGTGTTCAGCCATCCACCTCTCTTGTTTTGGACATCCTAAAGCAACAAATACAAAGTCATAATTTTGTTCATTAATTTGTTGAACTATCTTATTTTTTTCTTCAAAAGAAAGTTCTCTAAATGGAGGAGAATATACTTCAATTTTTAGAGATGGATAGAGCTTACTAGCTTTTTGTAAGATTTTTTCCAGAACTTCCTCTGTTGAACCATACAAAAAAATAGACTTACCTAACTTATCACATTTTTCCATAAGTGATGGCATTAAATCCATTCCTGCGACCCTATCCTGTTCTATTCCATACAAAATTGTGATCGCTTTTGCCAATGGCATACCATCTGGTGTTGCAATATTTGCATTATTCACAACATAACAAAATTTTTCATCATCATAGGCTTCTATAGTCATGTGAACATTAGATACACACACATATGAAGAACTTTCTTTTTCTGAAAGCTGTAAAATACTAGATACAAAATCTTTATAAGAACCAGTAGAAATTAAAGAGTTAATTACCTGACGTTTTTTCATTGTTGAATTTTATCTAAAAAATATTAAAAAAAACATTTTTAAGCAAAAAATATATAAAAAACTATAAAATATCATATGAATTTACACAAAGAATTAAACTTATTAATAGAACTTTCAAAAAAGAATCGAAATCATAAACAAATTATCAATGATTTATCATCCATTCAAAATTGGGAAAACTTTAAAAATGCTATTATTGCACATGGTCTTCTACCAATCATATTTAAAAAACTAACTCAAGAAATGCACCAGTATGTCCCTATAGATATCTTAAAAGAACTACATCAAGAATATAACCATCTTCTTAAAAAAAATATGCTTATGTCGATTGAACTGACTTCACTTATGAGACTTTTAGAAGATAATAATATTAATGCATTAGCTATAAAAGGTCCTACTTTATCGATTCTGGCATATGGAAATGTGATAAACCGTCCATATACAGACCTTGATATTCTTATTGATAAAAAAGATATTTTTAAAACTGCAACAATATTATTAGAACATCAATATAGTAGTTCATATAATATCAAACTTTTAAAAGAAAAAGTTTATTTAAAACTTGATAATGATTTTAATTTTTTCACAAAACAAGGTACTCATATTGAAGTACATTGGAGACTATTAAGAGGTATTATTGGAGAGGATCTGCCTTTTAATAGATATTTCACTACAAAAACAAAAGTACGTATTAATCAAACTTCTGTTAATACACTGAACTTGGAAGACTTATTAGTATATTTATGTATACACGGTTCAAAACACGCATGGGAAAGACTTGAGTGGATAAATGATATTCATATGCTAATAGACAACAATGCAATCGATTGGGAAAAAGTACTAAAATCTGCTGAAGAAATGGATGCTTTTATATCTCTTTATTTAGGGTTACATTTGGCAAAAACATTCTATGCCATTGTACTTCCTTCGTATATAAATGAAGAGCTTCAAAATGAAAAAATCAAACTATTAGTTCAAGAAGTAATCTACTTTTTAAATTCTGATCTTATCAATAGTGCTAATTATACACTCTATAAAAAACTTAACTGGTTTCAAGCACAACTCATCTCATCAAAAAAGAAAAAACTACAACACTATATATCTCGATATTTGAAAGTAACACGAAATGACTATCTTTTTCTACCACTTCCCTCATATTTAATATGGTTATATTATTTTATTAAACCCTTTCGAATAGCCTATAAAATCATTATAAAAACAGATTAACTAAATTTTCTTCAAATTGCTCTAAGCTAAAATGTTTTAAATAACGTTCTCTACAATAATATGCTGTTTTTTGATTTATCAATTTGATTATTGCTTCCTCAAAAGCTGATTCCAACTCTTCAATATCGGATATAACAATACCACTTTCTTTATCTAGAATATAAGGAATAGATCCCTGGTTTGTTGCTACAACAGGAACACCATAAGATAAAGATTCAAGTAATGTTAAAGGAAATGCATCATTCTTAGATGGATAAACAAGGATATGTGCTTGTTTAAAGAGTTTTTCTTTTTCAACACCATTAACAAAACCATGATATGTAATATAACCTTCTAAGTTTTCTTTTTTAATAAAATCATAAAAAAAGTTTTTATCAGTTTGGTCTTGCCAACTACCTGCAAAATGAAAGTGAATACTTTTAGCTTTATTTTTTTTCACTAAGTCCAATACTTCTATATAGCCTTTATCTTTCATCATATGAGCAAGGTATAAAACATTTATTAATGATCTATCAGAATGGTACTTGTTTTTTACAGACTTTAAAAACTCTTCTTTATCCATATTATTTTCAACACCATTTGGTAAAAATAAAACCTTTTTATAAGTGTCAACTCTTTTAAAATCTGATTCCAATAAAGGGCTTAATAATACTAAAGAAACTTTCTTTAAAAAAAATCGAGTCAACTTTAGCTTTATAATAGAATCTTGTATAAAATTTTCTACACCTTTTGTATGGTAATGATAAAAAATATCTACATCTTTTATAAACCCATAACCTTTCCATAATGTCGAAAGCAATACATCTCTATAAAATGCCACACCATTTACTGAAGCTGTAAAGTAGATCTTATCTGGTCGAAAACTTAGTAAAGTAAACAATATTTTTATATATAGTTCAACAACAAAATAAAGCTTCTTTATATTTACTTTACCGATATCACCTATGGTATCCGAAGACTTTATAGTAATAAACTTACAATCATATTTTTCTTGTAGCTTCTTACTTTGACCAATAAAGTCTCCAACTTTAGCTGCACCATGAGCAGGTGGAGAACGGTGTAAGATACACAAAAGCTTAGGCTTCATCTAACAGTTCCTCATAAAGCTTTTTCATTTTTTGTGCTTTCGCTTCCCATGTAAAAGATTTTAAAACTTCTTCTCTATTCTCTTTCCCAACTCTATCTATAAGTTCTTTATCATAATAAAAATTTTGGACCTTAATAGCTAATGAATTTGCTATAGTATCATATGATTGAGTTGAGTCAACTAACTGTTTATCAATGTTTTTACGAACAAACTGTTTTGGTCCACCATAGTTCATTGCAACAACAGGTAAGGCATAACTCATAGCTTCTAAAGTTACAAATCCTGCACTTTCCAAAGTTGGAAATAAAAAAACACTAGCTTTCGAAAAATGCTCTTGTACCTTATCTCTACTCATTTGCCCTAAAAACTCTACTGAATTTTCGATACCTAATTCTTTAACATATTCTTGAAGACTTTGCTTATCAGGACCCTTTCCTATAATCTGTAATTTGGCATTTGTAACATTTGGATTGTTATGCAAAAATTTTGAAAAAGCCAAAATACTTAACTTGAAATTTTTAATATAGATTAGTCGTCCAACTGATATTATAATAAATTCATTTTTATCATAGATCGAAGATACTGTTAAAGTCTCCACTATACTTTTTTTCATTGCAATTGCCGACTCTGCAAGAAACCTTTTGTCATTATTTAAATGTAAATTTTCTTTTACATTTTCTGTAATTCCTATGATATAATCTGCTTTTAATTTACACATATGAAAAGATGGATCTATATTTCTAAAAAACAGTTGCAAAAATATTCTAATATTTTCTACTACTTTTCTTTTTATACCATCCAAAAACTTCTTATCAATCGGTGCATGACTTCCAATTGGTCCCCATATAAACTTATTTTTCTCATCTTTAAGTAAAAAGAAAAAACTTGGTAACCAGTCATTAACGAAGGTTACATGATGAACAATATCATAATCTTTTTTTTGTTTTTTTATATATAAGGCTGCTGATAACATCCACAAATAATAATATGTGCGAATTCCTCTACCACCTTTTTTCCAAAACGTTAACCACCTTGGAGGCTGATAATAGATAAAGTTGACATTAGGAGGATAATTTTCTTTTTCTATAAGATCTTGATTGTTATATTTTGTAACAACAAAAAAAGTATTTTCAGGCATAGTTTTTGCTATTTCATTAACCATTTGCCAACCTACTTCTGGCTCACTACCCTTATGTGGTTCACAAGCATATGCAGCTATACAAACATTCATTTTTTCTCCATTAAGTCTAAAATCTTTATCTCAAAATCAAATATTTCATTTTCTTTATGCATTCTCATTATTTCTTTCAATAAAAATATTTGAAACAATAAATAAGCTTCTTCAATTTCAATCTTTGCTACTACATAACTAATAAGTTCTTCACCTTCTTTTGCCTCTAATAAACGACCAACTTGATAAAAGTACTTTATTAAATCAAAATATTCTAATCCATTTTCCTCAAAGTATTCAAAATCAAAAGGAATATAACTATCCTCAACCTTTACAATATTCCAAGGAGCAAAATCTCCATGCTCATAACATAAACTATATTCTAAAGAAGATTTACTTTTACATTTTTGTAAAATCTTCATGTATTCTGTCATATTAAACTCAAGTAAATATGACTCTATTTGTAAAATACGGGGATGATCACATAAAAAAAACTTTTCATTTCGTTTGAATTTTTCAACTATTTTATAAACATTTTTATCTTCAACAGTACCTATGTCACCTTTTAATTCTTTTAAGAACAAAAAAGGTTTCCTATTAAAACTTTCAAATAAAAGATAATTATCAAGTAACTCTATAGAAGATAGAATTTCTATAGCTTTTTTTTCATTCAGTAGGTGTTGCTCTCCTGCTTCATTTAAAGGGTACTTCACATAGCCTAAAACACTTGCATTCTTTGATTGCAGCTGAAGCACTACTTTGTCTTTTGCAGTTGCATTATATATAGAACTTATAATATTCTGATCCAACTTATTTTCCAAAAAAGTTATAAACTCGGAATTATCATATGAGACAGTATATTTTAAAACAAAAGGATGAAAATATTTACTTATAAAATAAAAAACTTGTTTTAAAAACTGAGCCTTTTTTGAAAAAGGATTATACAGCTTAAAACTATTTGATGCTACTTCAGTACTATCAATAGCAAGCATTACTTTCGGATCTTTTTTTGTTGGTAAAAAGAGGTATCTACTATTAGAAAAAAAACTAATATCGTTCATTCATCTTTTCCATCATAATTTTTACAATCTCTTTTACTATCTCATCAGGAGACTTATCTACATCTATTAAAAAGTACCGTTTATTATCTGCTAGTGCTTTATAATCTTGCACCTGCTTTTTTAACTCTTCAAAAGGAACTTCTTGTTTACGTTCATATATCACCTCAGGATCTGCAGTTAAAATAAAATATAAATCTGGTTTTGGAATAAAAAAACGAGCAAATTTAGCAATGTATTTATTACCACCATATCTGTAACGTTTACTATCTACAAGTAGATCATCATAATACCTATCAAAAATAATTAGTGAAGACTTGATTTTTAGTTTTACGATATTTTTCAACCATCCAATATTGTACTGATAAATAAAATAAAGTAATTTCATATATGACTTCATCGACGAGTATACAGGCAAAGCATGAGGATCTTCTATAGTTGTGGTTTTAGAGTCTTGCTGAGAAAATGGTTTTAAATGAAAATAATCTTTTCTACGATATGGAAGTTGTATTTGCATCAATTTATCGATAATCGTTGATTTACCAGAACCATCTGGCCCTAAAAATACAATACTCAAACCTGTAGGTTTCAGTATTCGATTGAAAATTCTTGTAGTATCCAACATGACCCTTTTTAAATCAAATGATTGTAATTGAGAAAAATCTTCTATTATTAGTTTCCTTTTTTTAGCTAATTGATCAAAATCATTAGTTTCAAAAGCTTCTATTATAGTTTTACTCATTAACGGGAAAAAATTACTTAAAGATTTTTGACATAATTTTTTTTCAAGATCATATAGTACTTTAAGCTTGTGAAAAACATTTTCTGTCAACTCATTCTTATCTATTTTTTTTATAAAATAATTTAAAAATTCTTTCTCAGTCCCTAAAATTGGAAAACCTTTATAATCTTTCAATGTTAAAAACACTTCTTCTTCATTAAAATAGACAATATTTTTTCTAGACAGTTCAGCATATAAATCTAAGTTTAAAAACTTTCCTTCTTTCGGATAAAATAAAAAAAAGTTTTTTGCCCATACCCCATGATGCATTCTTTGTACCATAATCATTCCAGATTGTTTACAAAAATTTTCTAAAATTTTTTCAATATCTTTAAAATCTTTTTTTTTAAATAATAAGTCAATATCTGATTCTGTTTCAACACCATCTATTAGTTCTTCATAACCATTCATAACACAAAACTCTATATTAGAATTTTTAAAAAAATCAAATAAATTAAAAATCATTAAATTCTTTTCCTTATTAATTTAGCAGGTACTCCACCTACAATACTATAAGCATCTATATTATGAGTTACTACAGATCCTGCTGCAATAATAGAATGATCACCAATTGTAACACCAGGTAAAATAATGACTCTTGTCCCTATCCAAACATCATTCCCAATAATAATAGGCTTCTCTTCTGCTTCACCTTGTTTATTAATAGGGATATCAGTTCTTTCATATGCATGAGAAGTAGCCATTATTATAACATCTGGACCCATCAATACATCACTCCCTAATATAATATCACCTGACAGTCTACAATTTTGTCCTATTTGACTTCTATCACTGACTGATAAACGAGATCCATTACCAAAATATGCTTTATTCTTCACTATTACATCTTTACCACAGTGTTTAATGATATTTTTTACAAGAAAATATCTAAATTTATAAAAAAATTTATATCCAGGTATTGGTTGCATTGGTAAAAATTGGGCAATTGAATAATAAAATAATAAGTATATATTCTTCATCTCAACCCTTTAGTTTATATACTGCAAATACTATAACTCTAAAAAATATAGAAAAAATATTTTGATACAACGGCATTTTTGCATTTTTTCGTGCTTGAAACCCTTCTTTTAAAGCTTCTAGAAGTGAGATTTGAGCACTTATTCCATCTAGTCTATAATTCACGGTAGCTTTGTCTATATAATGAAACAAATTTTTATCTCTTAAAAAAGCTTCTAACGTAAATTGATAGTCTGATAGAGATTTTAAATGAATATTATACAAGTGCTTGCTATATTCATATTTTGTAATAAACATTGAAGGATGATTATAAGTCATTCCATAGTACTTAAATTTAAAAGCTGATGGATGAAACTTTTTTATAGTTTTATTTCCATCATCATCTATATCATATCTATCTGCATGAAAGATACTTTTTTTTGGATTGTTTTTATAAGCTTCAGCCATAATTGCAACAGTATCCAATTCGTACCAATCATCACTATTGATCATTCCAATCAGCTTACCTTTTGCTATACCTATACCTTTGTTCATTGCATCATATAAACCTTTATCTGGCTCACTTACCCAATATGAAATATATTCACTATACTTTTTTATAATGTCTATTGTACCATCTGTAGAACCACCATCTATGATGATATACTCTATATTTTCATATGTTTGGTTTATTACACTTTGTATAGTTTGTTCTAAATACTTTTCACCATTATAAACAACAGTAATAATACTAACTAATGGTAATTCATTTGTTGTTGTCAACATCTATCCTTATTTATAAACTTTTTAATCTGATCTTCAGATATATTTCTTGAGTACGGAGATATCACTGTTCCAACAGCCATCCAAAGTAATAAATATTCAGCAGAATAAACTGAATAATAGCTCACTAACCATACAACTAAATATATAGCTATAATATATCCACTCATCCTAGCAATACTATTTTTTGACCTAAATATACCCAAATAAGCTGCTGGAACTAATATAAGAAGATATAAAATCATCATAATATATCCGCCTTTTAAAATCATTTCTAAATAGCCAATTTCGTTAACAGACCTTATAGGAGAATCTCCATCCTTAAATCCTTGATGACGTAACATTGAAAAATAAGGACTATAATATGTTCCTAGTGCGCCTCTACCTATTATTTGTTCTTCTTGTGACATATCATGAAACATTTCTATAAGTAAAAAAGTTCTTGTATCTGTTGTTACATGTTTATCTTGTTTAAGATTATTATAAAAAGCAGGAATTTTCATAACTAAAATGAGTAATAAAAGAGCCAAAGAAAGTAGAATAAAGATTTTTTTATATCCACCAATATGTTTAGTTCTTATCATTTCTATCAACATAAAAATAACAACTAATCCTAAATATAAAGCACTTACTCTTTGACTGTTATATATACTTAAAATAATAAATGCGACAACAGCTAATATTGTTACTTTCTTATAAAATGGTTTTTGATACCAATAAGTAAAAAGTAATATTGGAAAAAATTGAACCCATTCAACAATTCCAAAAGTGTATGATTCTTCAACACCTGGAAAAAATAGAATAAAAAACGTTAAAATCACCCCAACTAATAGTAGTTTTCCTAAAAAATCAAATATACTCACCCAATTATATATATTAAACCCAAATACAATAGCTAAAGGTGTAATCCAGGCCCATCCCATTAAATAATGTCCAAAAAGCGCTATCATATCTTTTACATTTAAAGATAAATCCCGAAAAATTGTAAAACCACTCCAAAAGAACAATAAAATCAACATTACTTTAAAATAAATATTAATCTGAGAAATATTTTGCAACTTTTCTTGTTTAATGGAAAATATAAATAGCAACAATACAGATGCAAATAAAAAGAGAACTATAAAAATTCTTAATAAAGAAAAACCTTGCGGTTCAAAGCCTATAAAAAGAGAACTATTTATCAATGCACCTAATAATATAAACTTTAACGCTTTAATTCTATCTATTACTAACATTAACTATTCTACTGATAAATTCAAAATTTCAAACATTCATTATTCTTTTTTTAACTTGACTAATCATTTTAAATAATAAAGAAAAATTATTTTTTATAAAAAAGCGTATTTTTAAATATAATCCATAATTTGAGGCTGGTGTATTTTCTTTTGGTATTTTCCAGTCTTTACCATATAAAACTACTAATAATTTTTCACTATGTGCTGGTATTTTAAAGCTTTCCCCTAAAAAATGATAGTTTTCTAAATTTTCTAAAAAATCGGATTTGATAATATATCCTTCACACTCTCTATAATTTTTATTCTTTTTATGAAAAAAATATATATCAATATATTCTCCATCTCTTATCAATGATAATAAAGATTTAGAATATCTTCCAACAATAAAACCTTCATCTTTCAATAAAAATAAAAGTTCTAAAAACTTTTCTCTATCTTCTTCAAGAATAAAGACATCTGTATCTTCATCATGTTCTATAAAATTATTTTCTCGTATTGCTCCTAATAAAGTACCATAAATCAATCCAAATAATATATTATTCTCATCTAAAATTTTTTTAAAATCTAATAAATTTTGTTTTGCAATATCTCTATTGATTTTTTTCATTCCATTTTGAAAATGTTGCTCTTTATATTTATAAAGGCCTTTTCCTGTTTGTATTTCTTTTTCCATCTTTTATCCTATTCAAAATCTTTTTTAAGTTGTTCTAATATTTCAAAAGCATTTAAGATATCTTCTTTTGGAATTGATAAAAAATTAGTCAATGACTTTTTGAGTTTTGTTGTCGAAATAGCATCTGTTCTTGGTAAGTATACTACTTCACAGTACTCTTTTAAAAAATCAAACTTACCTTCCCAATCATTTCCCATTGCGAATACATCTACATTATATTTTTGAATATCTTCGACTTTTTGTTCCCACGAGTTTTCAGGAATAACCTTATCTACATATTTAATACTATTAACAATTTCAGCCCTATCTTTATATGGAATTAATACTTTTTTACCTTTTAATAAGTTAAACTCATCAGTAGAGACTGCAACTATCAATTCACTACCTAATGCCTTTAATCTTTTCAATAAATTTAAATGTCCAATATGAAACATATCAAATGTTCCATATGTAATTATTACTTTTTTCTCACTCATTTGTTATAAGATCCTTCTGTTTTAAAATATAATATAAACGGAATAATAAACCCAATAAACTATATATTACTAATGAAAAAGCAACATAATATATATTATTTACAAATATAGTTCCTACTAAAATACACATAATATATATTATTGATGCATAGATTAAACTATTATTCGCTTCTTTTATATAGCCAAACGCTGCTAGTACAGGGTATCCAATAAGAGTGCTCGCTATACCAAATATTGATCCACTAAAAACTATTATAAATATATTGGACAACATCTCATTTTGAACATTAAAAATCATATACAACAGCTCATTATTAAAAAATAATAAAAAACCTAAAATTATAATTGAACTACTAATAATTAAAAAAAATAGCTTTTTAAAAAATATTATATTTTTTGTTCTACTCATATATGGATATATTGTTTGTGAAACCACACCAGCAATACTCATAAATGCATAATACAACTTTTCTACCATTGAATAATAACCAACTAAAGTATTTCCAAAATAGATTCCAATAACTGTAGTTGCTAGATATCTACTTCCATTATTCGCAACTCTTGAAAGAAAAAAATGATACCCATCTATTAATTGTTGTAGAACAACTGTAAATGTTGGAATCATTATTTTTAAACCAAACAATTTAAACACTAACCATAATGAATATATACCAGCGATAATAGCACTCAATGAATTTAATAATGGAACATAAATATAATCTGAACTTGTTTTTACAATAATAAACATCAAACCTGTAAAAACTATTTTTACAACAACATTTATATATGTGATATATTTCATCCTTTCCATTCCTTGAAAAAACCAAGAAGGAAATAACAGATTACCTACAACAACTCCAAATGTAATATAATATAACAATGCATGAGAAGAAAAAAGATCAAAAAAGAATATTAAAATAGTTAAAATAAAAAATGAAATTAGAGCTAAAACAATTTTTATAATCATTACTGAAAAAAATATTTCTGATAATTTCTCTAAATTATTTTGATGTAAAGAGACTTCACGTGTTGCTGAAAGTTCAAATCCAAAACTAACTAATATATTAAAATACATTACAATAGCAACAACAAAATTAATCAAACCAAAATTATCAACACCTAAGACACGTACTAAATAAGGAAGTACTAATAAAGGAAGTAACATATTAAGCGCTTGCAAGGCAGATAAAGAAAAAAAATTTGATAAAAGTTTTTTTCTATCTTCTCTCATATTTATCATCAATAGTTTATTTAAAAAAAATATTTTTAACTAAATTTATTCTATAATACATACTTATCACCCATTCCTAAAATCCAATAATTTATTTAAAGTTGTTAACTTTTATTAAGATTTGGATTTTAGCAGATTATATATTAAATATCACTTTTTTACACTTTTATAATATAAAAATTAGTATAATTTGTTAAAAATAACTACTTTATAATATTCTATTTTTATAAAGTTAGTATTTTTGCTATTATTCTATACATTGATTATACAATTATCAACTATAACATCTTAAATTTTAAAGGATAAAATCTAATGATAAAAAAATGTCTCTTCCCTGCAGCAGGTTATGGAACACGTTTTCTTCCAGCTACAAAAGCTACTCCAAAAGAGATGCTACCAGTACTCACAAAGCCACTCATACAGTATGGTGTTGAAGAAGCCATAGAAGCTGGCATAGATACTATGGCCATCATCACAGGTCGTGGTAAGCGTGCCATAGAGGACCACTTCGACATCTCTTATGAGTTAGAACACCAGATAAAAGGCTCATCAAAAGAGTCTCTTTTAAAAGACATCCGTAGTGTCATAGAAAACTGTACCTTCTCATACACAAGACAGATAGAAATGAAAGGTCTCGGCCATGCCATACTTACAGGTGAGACACTCATTGGTGAGCAGCCATTTGCTG
>Ga0256843_1002154_pt1 | contig 14641 bp, 17 predicted proteins | sample AlvinellametaG_FD_191572 | JGI IMG/M metagenome (GOLD analysis project Ga0256843, IMG submission 191572) | Pompeii worm associated microbial communities from hydrothermal vent at the East Pacific Rise, Pacific Ocean - Alvinella | ecosystem: Host-associated > Annelida > Integument > Unclassified ... | reverse complement strand
TAAGGGCACTATATCATATAAAATCATATCAAGACCAGACTCTAACCTTTGATGCAAATTGTAGGTCTGGGGTTTGTGGGGCTTGTGCTGTTAGAGTAAATGGAAAAGAGGTTTTAGCCTGTTCCTATAAGCTTAGAGATGGTGATAGAGTTGAGCCTTTAAGATACCATAAGGTTTTAAGAGACTTAAAAGTTACTAAATCAAATATAGCTCCAAACTTAAAGAGAGCAAAGGCTTGGATTAGCTCTTTTAGAGATGAGAAGATAGAAGATGCAGATATTGTAAAGTTAGAAAAAGAGAGTGATTGTATATTGTGCTCTTCTTGCTATTCGGCTTGTCCTGTGTTTGAGGTAAATTCAAACTTTTTAGCCCCTTTTGCATTTACTAGAAACTATCGATATCTCTTAGATAAGAGAGAGGAGAATAAAAAAGAAAAAATTGATTCTATCCAACAAAATGGGGTTTGGGATTGCACTTTGTGTGGGGCTTGTAGTGAGGCTTGTCCTCAAAATATAGATATTAAAAGAGATATTTTAATGCTTAGAGGAGAATCTAGCCAGTTTGGATATTTTGACCCAAATTTTAACTCAATGAGTTTTGGGAGTTTTTAAATTTTTGGATACAATATCACTAAAAAAGGAGATAAGATGTCTGTGCCTGAAGATGTTGGTTGTAGTAATGATAAGTGTATAAAGTCAAAAGAGTGCCAAAGGACAGTAATTTTTGAGAACAAGACAGCAAGAGAAGTTAGAAGTTTTGGGGGAACACCTGAGAAAGGGTGTGGAAAATTTATTCCAAGAAAGGATAAATAGAGTCTATTTTAGCTCTACCTTTAATAGGGTAGAGAATCTATATTTTGGTTTATCCATTATAATTTCTGCTCTATATGATGATATAAATTTATCATCAGCTGTTTTCCATATTTTAGATATTTTATAGTTTGTCTCTTTTCCATCTATATATACTTTTTTTGATTTAATATTATCTAACTCATCATTTTCTATAAATATTGTAAGTTTTGCTTTTGATAGGTTATCTATTTTTGCAATTGGTGTGCCAATATTTACAAAATCTCTCTTATGCACCAATAGTTTATATAAGAACCTATTTTTTATATAAATACTCTTTTTAGATATTCTATCTTTTAATAGGTTTATTTTATATTTTAAGTTTAATTTTTCTTGCTTTAGGTTTTCTAACTTCTCTTTAATTGAGAGATATTTAGTTTTAGTAGAGATATAGTTATAAAAAGCGTTATCTTTTTTTGAAGCTGGAATTGTTAGAAGTCCTTCTATTCTCTCATAGTAATCTTTTTGTCTCTGTAGGGACTCTTTTGTAGCTATAAGTGTTTTTTGATTAATATCTAACATATTATCTATTATTTTCAATTTTTCTTTACTTGTAGATAGTTCAATTTTATCTAATTTATCATCTATTTGAACTATCTTTGCATGTTTAATAATTTTGCCTTCTAGTTCTATTTTTGATAGTATAATCTCTCCTGATACTGCCGATTTTATTATATATCTTTCGTATGGTTCTACTTTTGCATAGTGAATTTTTGAGAAGAGAAGTATTGGTATAGTTAGTAGAAGGGCTACTTTCATTTTTGCTCTGTAAGTTCTGTAAGAAAAGACTCAATTGAGTATTTATGTCTATACTCTAGACTCATAATATGAACAATAATATCTCCTAAATCCAAAACAACCCAATCTTCCCCTTCATCAAGATATAAAATCTTTTCTCCACTCTTTTTTAGCTCATCTTTTAAGTGATATGCTAGAGATAGAGTGTGTTTATTACTCAGTGATGTTGTAAGGATTACTCTTTTTGCAATATAATCTACACCATCTAGGTTGAAGACCTCTATATCTTCGCCCTTTTTTGAATCTATTTGAGTTACTATATTCTCAACTCTATTTTCAATATCCATATATACTTCCATCTATAAAATTTTGGTAGATTATATTATATCTTTTCTAAATTTCTAACTCTTTTCTAATTTGGCTTGAACTAATCTTTGCATCTATACTCAATATTTGAAAATTTTTTAACTTTTCTGTTTCCAATTTATACCCATCTCTAGTAGCAACTACCCATACAACTTTTGAGTTTAGTGTTTCGAAATTTCTCCACTTATCAATCTCTTTTAGATTATCCGCTCCAATAATTATATATTTTACTATATACCTTTTTTCTAAATACTCTATGGTTTCAATTGTAGAAACAGCTCTATTTTGTTCTATTTCAAAGTTAGAAATTACTATATTTTTATGCTCTTTTAGAAGTTTTTGTAGTCTTTTAAATCTCTCTTTTGGTTCAAGAAAAAACTTTTTTTTAAACGGATTTAGGTATGTTGGCATAACTATTAACTTATCAATATCTAACTCTTTTAAACTCTTTTTTATAATCTCAAGGTGTCCAAAATGTGGAGGGTCGAAACTTCCACCAAATAGAGCAATCTTTTCTTTTTTTTGTTTAAACAAGAAGTAACTCCAATTTATGTAATATAAAAGGAATTTTATCATTTTAGATTAAGGACTAAGTAAATGGCTGTTAAAGTTGCAATTAATGGACTGGGGCGGATAGGAAGATGTGTAGCAAAGATTATAGCAGATAGGGATGATATAGAACTAGTTGCAGTAAATGCAACAGGAAGTGAGCAGATGATTGAGTATGGGCTAAAGTATGACTCTGTGCATGGAAGAAGAGATGATATTAGTGTTAAAAATGGATATGTTACAATTGGTAAAAATACAAAGGCAAAATTATTTTCACATAGAAATCCAGCAGATATAGATTTTGCTGGTGAGGGAGTTGAGATTGTAATTGAGTGCACTGGAGCATTTTTAACTAAAGAGAGTGTAGCACCATATATAGAAAGTGGAGTAAAAAAGGTTCTATTCTCAGCACCTGCAAAAGATGATACTCCAACATTTGTAATTGGAGCAAATGAAAAAGAGTATAATGGAGAGCCTATTGTATCTAATGCTAGTTGCACCACAAATGGTCTAGCACCAGTAGCTAAAGTTTTAGATGATAATTTTAAGATTATATCAGGACTAATGACAACAATCCACTCCTATACAGCCTCTCAACCAATATTAGATGCAAAACATAAAAAAGACCCACGAAAGGGGAGAAGTGGAGCTTTAAATTTAGTGCCAACAACTACTGGAGCTGCTAAGGCTATCTCTAAGGTGCTACCAAACCTAAAGGGTAAACTAAATGGACAAGCAGTAAGAGTTCCAACTCCTGATGTATCTTTGGTAGATTTAACTGTAACAGTAGAGAAAAAGGTTAGTGTTGATGAGGTAAAAGAGGCTTTTAAAAAAGCTAGCCAGACTACCCATAAGGGTATTTTAGGAGTTGATGAGGAGTATAGAGTATCTCAAGATTTTGTAGGAGAAGAGAAAAGCACAGTAGTAGCTATGGATACAATTCAAGTAATTGGTGATAATATGATAAAGGTTCTCTCTTGGTATGATAATGAGTGGGGGTATTCGTGTCGTTTGGTTGATATGGCTGTTTTAATTAGTAAAAAGTAAAAGAGGAGAGATTTTGAGAACAATTAGAGATTTAGACCCAATTGATGGAAAGAGAGTTTTTATAAGGTGTGATTTTAATGTTCCAAAAGATGAAGATGGAAATATTACTGATGATAGAAGAATTAGAGGAGCACTCCAGACCATTAGATACTGTTTAGATAGAGATTGTAAGGTGATATTAGCATCACATGCAGGGCGACCTAAAGCTGGAGATTATGGTGATGAGTTTCACTCTCTAAGAGCAGTAAAAACCAGATTAAAAAAACTTCTAAAGATGGCAGATAAAATTACTCTAGCTAAAGATGTGGTAGGAGAAGATGCAAAGGCAAAAGTTGAAACTCTACAAGCTGGTGAGGTTTTACTTTTAGAAAATCTTAGATTTGAAGAGGGTGAGACTAAAAATGATATAGAGTTTGCAAAAAAGCTTGCCTCATTTGCTGATGTCTATATAAATGATGCTTTTGGGGTTTGTCATAGAGCCCACGCTTCAGTTGATGCTATGCCTAGACTCTTTCCAAAAGAGAAGAGAGGAGCTGGATTTCTACTTACAAAAGAGGTAAATTTCTTTAAAAAGAAACTAGATAACCCTATGAGACCATTTGTAGCAGTTGTTGGAGGCTCTAAAGTTAGTGGAAAATTAGAGGCTCTTAGAAACTTAATTGAAAAGGTCGATAAGATTATTATTGGTGGAGGAATGGCATTTACTTTCCTAAAGGCTCAAGGGTATGAGATTGGAAACTCTTTGGTTGAAGATAACCTACTAGATGAGGCAAGAGCCATTATGATAAAGGCAAGAAAACTTGGGGTAAAATTTTATTTGCCTGTTGATGTTGTAGTCTCTCCAAAGTTTTCAGAAGATTGTGCTATTAAATATGTAACCTCTCAAGAGATACCAGAGGGGTGGATGGGGCTAGATATAGGTCCAGCCTCTTCTAGATTATTTAGAGAGGTTTTGCATGATGCTCAAACAATAATTTGGAATGGTCCTATGGGAGTCTATGAGATGGATAGGTTTGCAAAGGGAAGTATTAAGATGTCTCACACTATAGCTGATACCCATGCAACTACAATTGTTGGTGGTGGCGATACAGCAGATTTAGCTCAAAAGGCTGGAGATGTTGAAGAGATGACATTTGTTAGCACTGGAGGTGGTGCTAGTTTAAATTTAATTGAAGGTAAAGAGTTACCAGGTATAAAAGCTTTAGAGGCTGATTAAAATTGGAGGGGAGTAGGATATGATATATGCAGCAAATTTTAAAATGAACCATACAAGGAAATTTACAAGAGAATATTTAATGAAGCTTCAGCTTCATCACCATAAGAGAAAGCTTGGAGATAGAGTAATAGTATTTCCTTCTATTAGTGCAATAGATAATTATGATGTAGATTTTACAATTGGAGTTCAAAATGCCTATCCAGCAGTTAGAGGGGCATTTACAGGTGAAATTGGGCTTGAGCAGTTAGAGGAGTTTAATATTAAAACTATTCTAATAGGACATAGTGAGAGAAGAAATATATTAAATGAATCTCAAGAGTTTATTGCTAAGAAATTTAACTTTTTTAAAGAGAATAGTTTTGAAATAATATACTGTATTGGAGAGCCTCTATCAATTAGAGAAAAAGGAGATGAAGCTGTTATAGAGTTTTTAATCTCTCAGTTTGATGGGATTGATACAGATTACTCTAAACTTATAGTAGCATATGAGCCAATTTGGGCAATTGGGACTGGAAAGAGTGCATCAATAGAGGAGATTTCAAATACTCATAATGCTCTAAAAGAGAGGATTGATAGACCACTTCTATATGGTGGAAGTGTAAACTCTTCAAATATTGCAGATATTGCAAGTATTAAAAGTGTTGATGGGGTTTTAGTGGGTAGTGCTTCATTAAAAGTAGATAGCTTCTTAGAGTTAGTTCTGCATAGTGCTTAAAATAATAGTCTAAATAGCTTTTTGCTATTTTGGCTATAACCTCTTTTTAATACTTCTTACTATTTTCATAAATATTTTTTATTATATTAATATTAATAATTTATTGTTAAATAAGAATAAAAATTATATAATAACGATTACCAACAATTAAAGGGGATTAGACAATGTTAAAGAGTGCTGTTAAGTTATGTGTAGCTTCTATTATGCTAGTTTCTGTAGTTAGCTTGGAAGCTGAGGATAGAGTGCAACTTCCTCCATCATGGACAGTTACAAGACCAACTTATGATGTAACCGTAGAGGAGTTAGCAAAGATGTATTATGGCGATGCCAATGATTACATCTATATTTTAGAAGCAAATAAACATATTTTACATGGGAGTCATCTTGTAAAGAAAGATACAAGAATAAAGATTCCAATTACTCCAAAATTTAGAGATCAACCAGAGAGATTAGGTTGGAACTCTCCAGAATAATATAATATTATAGTGTGTAGATTTAATGGTTTTAACCATTAAATCTACTATATTGTTATTTTGCTTTTATTGCCAAAATTGTTACATCGTCTGTTTGAGTCTCTATAAATTCGTGAAAGGCTTGTAGAATTATTTCTACTTGGTCTTTTGGTTCAAATGGTTGAAGTGTTTTATATAGCTCTTTAAATCTTTTTTCAAAAGGTTCCCCATCTATATTTTCGCACTCTAATATACCATCTGTATATAGTAATAGAGTATCTCCGCTATTAAATGGACTCCATATAACTTGATATTTTGCATCTGCTAAAATTCCAATTGGTATTCCTTTAGTCTCATCTGTGTGTATTAGTTTATCTGTTCCGAGTGGATCGTAGTGTCCAGCATTTACTGATTCCATGGTTGATGTTTTGTGGTGGTATCTCAAAAAAAGAGCAGTAATAAACATATTGCTATCTTCATTATCTTTTGAGAATACACTATTTACTCTTTCAACTTCTGCACCAAAGTCTTCACTTCCTTTCATAAGTTCGATTCTGGCTAGAGAGCGAAACTGCATAGATACAAGTGCAGAAGCAAATCCATGTCCTGATACATCTGCAATTATAAATACTGTGTATTCTTTTGAGTCAGTCAAAAATACATCTAAGTAGTCGCCTCCAACTTGAGATGCTGAGATGTAATTTCCAAAAATTTCCAATTTACTATTTGTTGGATATTTTTTTGGAATTAATCTTTGTTGAATCTCTCTTGCTAGTTGAAGTTCCTGCTCTATTAGTGCAAACTCTCTTAGTTGTTTCTCTTTTTTTGCAATCTCCTCTTCTAATTTCTCATTGAAAAATTTTTGTAAATCGTTAAATTTTTTTAATTTTAAAAGATTATTCACTTTGAGTTTTAACTCAATTACATCTATAGGTTTAGATAGAAAATCTTCTGCTCCCATTTCAAGAGCAATATATCTATCTTCACTTTTAGAGGTTACTACAATTACAGGAATATATTTTAGAGGTTTATCCTCTTTTAAAATTTTTAATACCTCTAGTCCATCTAGTTCTGGCATAGATAGATCTAATATAATTAAATCTATCTGGTTTCTTCGTATTTCATCTAATGCTATATATCCATCTAATGCAGATATAATTTTAATGTTTTTTAACTCTTTTAGAGCAAGTTCTAATATGGTTAAATTTATTGGTTCATCATCAACAATCAATATATTACTTACTTCATTCATTATTCTCTTTAAAAAATATTTTAAGTTTAATTATTTAAGAATTCTTTTATGTAAAAGAGGTTATTCTAAATATTAATATATTATATATAAATATAGTATAAAGAAAGGAATCATAGTGCATACTACAACAACCCTTGTTAAAGATGTAAAAAAGATAAAAATTGCAGTAGAGAAGTTTGATGTGAGTAATATGAAAGAGATAAAAAAATCTATTGAAAAAGAGATTTCAAGAAAAGATAAGAGGGTATTACTGGACTTCTCTACTGTTCGATTTATAGATAGTTCTGGACTTAGTGTAATAATTACAATGTTTAAAAAGTTAAGAGCTATTGGTGGAACTTTAATTCTTTGTGGATTAAATCGTCAACCCTATGAACTATTAAAAACAACACAACTTCATAGAATTATAAAGATAGTAGATAGTTGTTATAAATAATATGAGATATCAGTTTATAATAGATAGTAAGATAGAGAGATTAGATAGTGTCTATAGATGGCTAGAATCTCTCTTAAAGAGGAGAAAGATAGATTGTGATTTAATTCAAAAAATTCTATTTGTTTCTCAAGAGATAACTACAAATGCTATACTCCATGGCAATAGAAAAATTCCAACAAAACGTGTTCATATAATTTTAAGATTAACTCCTAAGAGAGTCATTTTAAATATATCAGACGAGGGAAGTAGAATATTTAGGCTTCCTACAAAAAAACAGGCTACAAAATTAGATTATTTAAAGGAGTGTGGGAGAGGTTTAAAACTTACTGTATTAATGAGCGATAGAGTAGTTTTAGCAAATGGTGGAATAGAGATATATTTTAATATAAAATAATAAATTTCAACTTGTCAACCAAATTTAAGTAGTTTAGGATAAAATTCCATTTTAAAACAGAGGTTAGATTGATGTCGAAAAAAAGAGTGCTTGTAAAATTTTCAGGAGAGGCATTAGCTGGAGACAAAAAGTTTGGTATTGATACCAAGATTTTACACTATATCTCTTCAGAGATAAAATCTCTTGTTGACTATGGACATGAGATTGCAATTGTAATTGGTGGAGGTAATATAATAAGAGGTGTTTCAGCTGCTGCTGATGGAATTATTAAGCGAACAAGTGCTGATTATATGGGAATGCTTGCTACTGCAATAAATGGGATAGCAATCCAAGAGGCATTAGAGCATAATGGATTAGAGACTAGACTTCTTAGTGCAATTACTATGCAAGAGATTGGTGAACCATTTATTGTTAGAAGAGCAAAAAGACATTTAGAAAAGGGAAGGGTTGTAATATTTGCTGGAGGAACTGGAAATCCATACTTTACAACAGATACCGCAGCGACTCTTAGAGCATCAGAGATAGAGGCAGATATCTTAATTAAAGCTACAAAAGTTGATGGAGTCTTTGATAAGGATCCAAATAAGTTTGATGATGCAATAAAACTTGATAAAATCTCTTATGACCAAGCTCTAACGGAACATATTAAAGTTATGGACGATACTTCTATTGCTCTTGCTAGAGATACCAATATGCCAATTATAGTATGTAATATGTTTAAAGCTGGAAATCTTTTAAAGATTATAAATGGGAATAGAACTCTTTGTTCAGTAGTTGAGTAGTATTTTTTTAAGGAGGAGTAGTTTTTATGAATATAAAGATAGAAAAGTTAACCGCAAAGGCTCTAGAGAGATTGGATTTTAATCGATATCTTTTAGCTGCTGCAGTTGGAAAGAGAGCAGAGGAGCTATTTAATGGTGCAAAGCCTTTAGTTAATATGGATAAAAAGATATATAAATATACAGATATAGCATTAGTAGAGATTGCAGAAGGCAAGTTGATTGTATCTGATGAGGGTTAAGAGTTGTGGAAGCTCTAATAGAGAAGGTCAAAAGAGTTTCTACACTAGAGGAGGCTGAGGCTCTACTATTTGAAAATATTCAAAAGAGTCCAAATATCCAAAAGGCTTTAGATTTAGCTAAGAGAGCACATAAGACTCAAACTAGAAAGAGTGGAGAGCCTTATGTTATTCATCCAATAATAGTTGCTACTTTTACTGCTTCCATTTCAAATGATGAGATAATGGTAATTTCTGCATTACTACATGATGTAGTAGAAGATACCCCCTATACAATAGGCAATATAGAAGAGTTGTTTGGACAGAGTGTATCTCTTTTGGTTGAAGGCTTAACTAAAATAGATGATATTAGAGATAAGAAACTGATATCATCTTCTTCAAATAAGAAGTTAATAACCTCAGCCCTCAGCTTTAGAAAGATGTTGATTGCTTCTATAAAAGATGTGAGAGTTTTGGTAATAAAGCTTTGTGATAGACTTCACAATATGTTAACTCTTGATGCTCTTCCAAAAAAGAAACAGTTAAGAATTTCAGAAGAGACAATGGTTGTATATGTGCCAATTGCTCATCGTCTTGGAATTGGTCAGTTAAAAAATCATTTAGAGGATTTGAGCTTTTACTATATATATCCTAATGCATATAAACATATAGACGATTATGTAAAAGGGCATAGTCAAAGTCTAAAGATAAAGTTAAATAGTTTTATTCAAAATATAAAGCATCTAATGATACTTCACGGTTTTAAAGAAGATGAGTTCGAAATTTTTGGAAGAGTAAAACACTACTACTCAATATATCAAAAGATGCAAAGAAAAGGTATTGGAATTGATGAGATATTAGATATGATAGCAGTTAGAATTTTAGTAAAAGAGGATATTGACTGCTACAAGGTTTTAGGAATTTTACACATAAATTATAAGCCAATAATATCTCGTTTTAAAGACTATATAACTTTGCCAAAAGATAATGGTTATAGCACTATTCATACTACAATTTTTGATGATGATGGAATTGTTGAAGCTCAAATTAGAACTTTTCAGATGCATAAGGTTGCTGAGTTTGGGATAGCAGCTCATTGGAGATATAAAGATGGTGGAACTCTAAGACGTGGTGTAAATTTGGATTGGTTGGAGGCTTTAGAGTATCAGAGTAGTTCTATTGAGGAGTTTTATTCTCTTGCAAAAGAGGATCTATTTAGTGAAGATATTTTGGTATTTTCTCCAGATGGAGATCACTACACTTTGCCAAGAGATGCAATAGCATTAGATTTTGCTTATGCTGTCCATTCTGATATTGGGGATAGAGCAAAATATGCGTTGATTAATAAGATTAAATCATCTCTTTTGACTCCGCTTAAAAATGGAGATATAGTAAAAATTATAACAGATAAAGAGGTAAATATTAAGTGTTCTTGGTTAAATAGTGTAAAGACTGGAAGAGCAAAGAGTGGAATTAGAAATTCATGTAGGGCTAGGATTAGAGAGTGTAATAGATTTAGTGCTTTGAATATTTTTTCTCTACTGTTTGATAGAGATAGAGCAGAGATTGAGTTTTTATTTGAAAATAGCTGTAAGATACAAGAGAATATATATAAGGTCTCTACTAATAAGAACGTATATTTTGAGCTTTTAAATAGATTTTTGAGTGAAAATATTTTAGGCTTAGATGAGAGTAGTTTTAAATATCCAAAAGAGAATCAAAAAGAGCACTTTAGATTTATAACAAATAAAGATGTAAAAAATATCGAGTTTGATTATTGTTGTCATCCTAAAGTGGGAGACAAGATTGTGGCTTTCTATAATAGAGATACTAAAGAGTTAGTAGTTCACCATAAACTATGTAAGGAGGCATATAGGCTCATGAAAAGAGGTGAGCCTATGGTATATATTGAGTGGGCAATAGATAAGGTATTTAGATATCAGCTCATAATTAGTCTTCAAAATAAAAAAGGTATATTGGCTGAATTACTTCAAAAACTAGCTATTATGGATTTGAATGTGCTAAGTATTGAACTTGGGATTAAAAATAGTGAGAGTGCAGAGTTTTGTAAGATAGATGTAGAGACAAAAGAGCAGAATATTAAAAAATTAAAAGAGAAACTTAATAAAAGATTTAAACTTATAGATATAATAAACTTAAATGATGCATATAATTAAAAAAGGGTAGATATGGTAGAAAAAGCGTTAGATGAGATAAAAAGAGGTTCAGTAGAGATTATTGATAGTGAGAGGATTGAAAATTTAGTAAAGAGATTTTATAATGAAGGAAAAAATTTTACAGTAAAAGCTGGATTTGACCCAACAGGAGCAGATCTGCATTTAGGACATACTGTTTTACTTCAAAAGTTAAAGACTTTTCAAAAGCATGGTGGAGTAGTTCAGCTTTTAATTGGAGACTTTACTGCCTCAATTGGAGACCCAACAGGAAAGAGTGAGACTAGAAAAGTCTTAGATAGAGAGACTATATTAGAAAATGCTAAAACCTATCAAGAGCAGGTATTTAAAATATTAGATAGAGATAAGACTGAGATTGTATATAACTCTGTGTGGCTAGAGGCGTTAGGGGCTAGTGGGATAGTGGCATTAAGTCGTCTATTTAATGTGGCAAGAATGCTTGAGAGAGATGATTTTGAGAAGAGATATAAGGCTGGACAGAGTATATCTATCTCAGAGTTTTTATATCCTCTGCTCCAAGGCTATGATAGTGTAGCTCTAAAATCAGATATAGAGATTGGCGGAACTGACCAGAAGTTTAATCTTTTAATGGGGCGACACCTTCAAAAGGCGTATGATTTACCTCAACAAGCAATCTTAATGATGCCAATTTTAGAGGGGCTAGATGGTGTGCAAAAAATGAGTAAGTCTCTAAATAACTATATAGGAATTACAGAAGAGCCAAAAGATATATATGCTAAGGTTATGTCTATTTCAGATGAGCTTATGTGGAGATATTATGAGATATTAAGTGATTTGAGTTTAGATGAGATAGCTAAAATGAGAGAAGATGTGAAAAATGGACTACTTCACCCTAAAAAAGCTAAAGAGAGGCTAGCTTTAGAGCTTACTGCTAGATTTTATAATGAAGAGTTTGCTAATATAGCAAAGAGAGAGTTTGATAATGTATTTAAATCAAACAAAATACCAAGCGATATTGAAGAGTTTGAGGCACAAAAGGGAATTTGGATATGTAGAGCTTTAGTCGATACCAAGTTAGAGCCATCTACATCTCAAGCTAGAAGAGATATTAAACAAGGAGCTGTTAAGATTAATCAAGAGAAGATATCTGATGAGAAGTTAAATTTAGAGTCTGGTGATTATATCTTACAGGTTGGAAAGAGAAAATTTGCAAAATTAAGGGTAAAGTAGTGTCATTTAAAGCTTTAAAAATAGGAAAATATACTATAGAAAAGCCAATTATTCAAGGTGGAATGGGAGTTGGTATATCTTGGGATAGATTGGCTGGAAATGTTAGTTTAGAGGGGGGACTAGGAGTTATATCATCAGTTGGAACTGGTGTATATGAGAATAGAGCTTTTGCTAAGAGAGTAGTAGGAAGAGAGCATCGCCCATATGAAGCCATTAACTTCTACTCCTTTGATGCGTTAAAAGAGATTTTTAAGAGAGCTAGGGCAATTTGTGGAGATAAGCCTTTGGGGTGTAATATATTATATGCTCAAACAGACTACAATAGAGTAGTAAAAGATGCTTGTCGTGCTGGGGCTGATATTATAATTACTGGTGCAGGGCTTCCTCTTAGTATGCCAGAGGCTGCAAAAGATTATCCAGATGTAGCACTTGTTCCAATTGTCTCAACTCCAAAGGCACTTAAAATTTTATGTAAGAGATGGAAAAAGACTCACAATAGACTTCCAGATGCTGTAGTAGTTGAAGGTCCACTTAGTGGAGGACATCAAGGCTTTAAGTATGAGGAGTGTTTTAGAGAGGAGAATAAGTTAGAAAATATTTTGCCTCAAGTGGTTGAAGAGGCTAAAAAGTGGGGAGATATTCCAGTAATTGCTGCTGGTGGTATTTGGGATAAGAGTGATATAGAAAAAATGCTCTCTCTTGGTGCTAGTGGTGTGCAGATGGGGACTAGATTTATTGGAACTCATGAGTGTGATGCTAGCAATACCCTAAAGAGAGTTATATTAAATGCTAAAAAAGAGGATATTAAACTCTTCAAATCTCCAGTAGGATACCCAGCTAGAGGTGTTAAAACAGAGCTTCACAGAAGAATTGAGGCTGGAACTGCTCCAAAGATTGCTTGTATCTCAAATTGTGTAACCCCTTGTAATAGAGGAGAAGAGGCTAAAGTTGTTGGGTATTGTATTGCTGATAGACTAAGTGATGCTTATGAGGGGATTGAAGAGACTGGACTCTTTTTTACAGGAGCAAACGGGTATAGATTAAATGAGATAATAAGTGTAAAAGAGCTTATGGATAAATTGGTAAATGGAGAGTAGTATTTTAAGGAGATTTTTTTTTATACTATCCATATTTATCTGCTCTAGCATGCTTTTTTCAGATAACTATTTTGTAAAGAGTGAGATAAAAAATGGAGAGTTGAGACTATATTTTAGTTCAGATATTAAAGCTGTAAAATATTTTACAATACCATTAGATAATGGATATAAAAAATTTGTGTATGATATATATGGTGCAGTTTTGCCAAATGGAAAGGGGATATCTCATCATACATACAAGAGTATAAAATCTTTTAAAATTGCTCAAAACAATAAAGAGAGAGTAAGAGTTGTTTTAGTATCTAAAGAGAAGACATTAGATAAGCATGCTTATAGGGGGAATCTACTTGTAATTCCTCTTATTAGTGGAAAGTTGGCTTCAATTGAAGGTAAAACGATTGAGAATATAGAGACAAGAGTTCCAAAATATACAATTGTAATTGACCCAGGTCATGGTGGAAAAGATAATGGGGCTAGTTGTTGTGGTAAGAGAGTAGAGAAAAGATTAGTTTTATCTGTTGCAAAAAAGTTAAAGAGAAGATTGAAAAATATGGGCTATAGAGTCTATATGACAAGAGATAGAGATGTTTTTGTAAAGCTTCCAAAAAGAACAGAGTTTGCAAATAGAAGAAGGGCTGATATTTTTGTCTCAATTCATGCAAATGCCTCTCCTAGTATGAAAAGAGCTAAACTATTTAGAGGTATAGAGGTTTACTATCTCTCTCCTGCTTCCTCTAAAAGAGCAAAAGAGGCTGCACAAAAAGAGAATAGTGTAATGTTAGAGGATAAGGACTATTATACTAAAAATGCTTTTTTATCAATTTTAAATAGGGAAAAGATTATAGAGTCTCATAAATTGGGATTAGATATTAAAAGGAGTCTTTTAGATAGTATTAGAAGTAACTATATTGGTGTAGATGATGGGGGTGTTAAGAGTGCAAACTTTTGGGTTTTAGTTGGAGCACAGATGCCAGCTGTTTTAGTAGAGCTTGGATATATTACTCATCCAAAAGAGGGTAAACATTTGGTAAATAGTTACTATCAAGAGCTTTTGGCTGAGGGGATTGCCAAAGGAATAAAGAGATATTTAGATAATAATAAATGATAGATAATCCTTTTACTTTTTTATCAACCCTAATGTTGATTGC
>Ga0256843_1002153_pt1 | contig 14647 bp, 30 predicted proteins | sample AlvinellametaG_FD_191572 | JGI IMG/M metagenome (GOLD analysis project Ga0256843, IMG submission 191572) | Pompeii worm associated microbial communities from hydrothermal vent at the East Pacific Rise, Pacific Ocean - Alvinella | ecosystem: Host-associated > Annelida > Integument > Unclassified ... | reverse complement strand
CCCGATGCCGACGAAGATCAAGCGCTATACCGTACTGCGTTCGCCTCACATCAATAAGGATTCGCGTGAGCAGTTCGAAATTCGCATTCATGCGAGAATGATCGACATCGTCTCCGCGACATCGGACACGATTGATGCTTTGATGAAGCTGGATTTGGCGCCTGAGATCGACGTTGAAATCAGATCTATGGACAAGTAGGAGTAGGAAATGGAATTTATCGTAGAAAAGATCGGAATGAGCAGAACGATCGACGTACCGAGTGTTCCCGTTACGCTTCTCAAAGTAGTCGATACGAAGGTGTGCGAAGTTCGCGAAGACGGCAAAGCGTTGGTTGCCTACTGCGGCAGCAAAAAGATCAACAAAGCGATCGAAGGTCAGCAAAAAAAGTACAACATTTCCAAAGAGTACAACAAATTTAAAACCATTCGTGTCGCCGAAGGCGTAGAACCCGGTGATCTTGATCCCGCACCCTTGGCGGAAGCGAGTGTCGTGAAGACGTCGTTCAATACGAAAGGGCGCGGTTTTCAAGGGGGTATGAAGCGCCACGGTTTCGGCGGAGGTCCCGGTTCTCACGGGCACCGTTTCGGTCGCCGTATCGGTTCTATCGGTATGTGTGAATGGCCCGGTCGTGTTCAGCCCGGTCAAAAAATGCCCGGTCAATACGGCAACACGCAAGTTACAGTGAAAAACGAAGTACTCTCGTTCGATGCCGAAAACGGTATTTTGGTCGTTAAAGGTGCCGTACCCGGCCACAACGGCGCGAGAGGACTGGTAAGGATTGTCAAATGAGTAACGCAACAGTAATCAAAACGACGGATCTTCCCCAGAAGTTTCTGGAAGTGCATCCGCACAACCTTTATCTTTATTGCAAGGCGTATGCGGCCAATTTGCGTGCCTCTAACGCACACACGAAAAACCGCTCCGCGGTAAGCGGCGGAGGTAAAAAGCCTTTCGCGCAAAAAGGCGGCGGTCGTGCACGTCAAGGATCTATCCGTGCTCCTCAATTTAGAGGCGGCGGTGTAGTTTTCGGTCCGACAAACGAAAAAAACTATACGCAAAAAGTTAACAAAAAGCAAAAGAAACTGGCGCTTTGGCACGCCTTGGCGGAGCTTGCGGCCAACGAAAAGCTTTTTGTCGTCGACAGCGTTAGCATCGAATCGGGTAAAACCAAAGACGCGGCCGCATTCGTTAAGTCGTTCGGTCAGCGTGATTTGCTGGTTGTAAAGGAACTGATTGATGATAAAACGTTCTTGGCGTTTAGAAACCTTCAGGATGCGTACCTGATCGAACCTAACGAACTCAACGGATATCTTGCGGCGGCGTACCACGCGGTTGTCATTGAAAAAGCGGTATTTGAAAAATTGACGAAAGAGGCGTAAGATGGCAGATATTACCGATATCAAATCGATTATGTATACGGAAAAGAGCCTTGCGTTGCAAGAAGAGGGTGTCATTGTCGTTCAGACAAGCCCTCGCATGACGAAAAACGCGCTCAAAGAGGTGTTTAAAGAGTACTTCGGTATCACGCCTTTGAAGGTCAACTCTATGCGCGTTAAAGGTAAAGTTAAGCGTTTTAGAGGTGTAGAAGGCAAGCGCCCGGATACGAAAAAGTTCTATGTCAAGCTGCCTGAAGATGCGAAGATCGAAAGCTTAGCGGTATAAGGATAAACCATGGCAATGAAAACATTTAAACCCTATACACCTTCACGACGGTTTATGACCGTCATTGACAGCAGTGACATTACCGCGAAGCCTCAAGTTCGCGCACTGCTTAAAAAGCTTCCCGCCAAAGCGGGTCGCAACAACTACGGACGTATCACGTCTCGTCATAAAGAAGCGGGTGCTAAAAAGCTTTACCGCATCATCGACTTTAAACGCAATAAGTACGGCGTAGAAGGTACCGTTGCGACGGTTGAGTACGATCCGTACAGAAACTGCCGCATTTGCTTGGTGAAATATACCGACGGCGATCGCCGCTATATTCTTCAGCCCAAGGGTCTGAAGGTAGGCGATAAAGTTATGGCCGCCGAAGCGGGACTGGATATTAAAACCGGTAACGCGATGAAACTCAAAAACATTCCCGTCGGTACGCTGGTGCATAACATCGAGCTGCACCCCGGTGAGGGCGGAAAGCTTGCACGCAGCGCAGGCGGTTACGCGCAAATTATGGGTCGTGACGGCAAATATGTGTCGCTTCGTCTTCCTTCCGGTGAAATGCGCTATGTTCTCGGCGAATGTATGGCAACCATCGGCACCGTAGGAAACGAAGAGTATGCCAACATGGTTATCGGGAAAGCCGGTCGTAACCGCCATCGCGGTATTCGTCCGCAAACCCGCGGTTCCGCGATGAACCCCATCGATCACCCCCACGGCGGTGGTGAAGGTAAGACCAACTCGGGACGCCATCCTGTATCACCCTGGGGTATGCCGACAAAAGGTTACAAGACACGCAAGAAGAAGGCCAGCGATAAGCTGATCATCTCCAGAAGAAAGAAAAAGTAAGGGGCGTAAGACATGGCAAGATCACTGAAAAAAGGTCCGTTTATCGACGATCACCTTATGAAGAAGGTTCTCAAGGCGAAAGCGGAAGGCTCAACCAAGCCTATCAAAACTTGGTCACGCCGTTCCGTTATCTTCCCCGAATTTATCGGGTTGACCATCAACGTACACAACGGGCGTCAGTTCGTTCCCGTATACATTACAGAAAACCACGTAGGGTACAAGCTCGGCGAATTTGCGCCTACGCGCACGTTCCGCGGCCACAAAGGTACCGTACAAAAGAAGGTGGGCTAAGATGAGTAAAGCAACATTGAGATTTGTACGCGTCTCTCCGACCAAAGCGCGTTTGATTGCAAGAGAGGTTCAGGGAATGAACGCCGAGCTTGCCCTCGCGGCGCTTGAGTTTATGCCCAACAAAGCGGCGGGCATTATCGCTAAAGTGATCGCTTCGGCGGTAGCCAACGGCGATTATGAGCCCGAAGAAGTAGAGATCACTTCTTGCCGTGTTGATAAGGCCGCCGTGATGAAGCGCTGGAGACCCAGAGCAAGAGGTACGGCATCAAGAATCATCAAACCTACTTCACACATCTATGTCGAAGTAGCACCTGCAAAAAAAGACGGGGAGGACGCGTAAATGGGTCAGAAAGTCAATCCGATCGGTCTGAGACTCGGAATCAACAGAAACTGGGAATCTCGCTGGTTCCCCGCAAAAACGAGAGCACCCGAGTTTTTGGCGGAAGATTATAAAATCCGCAAGTTTTTGAAAAAAGAACTTTTTTATGCGGGTATTTCAAATATTATTATTGAACGTACGGTTAAAAAGATCCGCATCAACATCGTTACGGCGCGTCCCGGTATCATTATCGGGAAAAAGGGTGCCGATATCGAAAAACTCAAAGCGCGCCTGACGAAAATGCTTGGCAAAGACGTTGCCATCAATATCAAAGAAGAGAAGCGTCCCCAAGCTTCCGCACAATTGGTAGCCGAAAATATCGCTACGCAGCTTGAGCGCCGTGTTGCGTTCCGCCGTGCGATGAAAAAAGCGATCCAAGGCGCACTCAAATCGGGGGCGAAAGGAATTAAAGTACAAGTTGCCGGACGTCTCGGCGGTGCGGAAATGGCACGTACCGAGTGGTATCTTGAAGGCCGTGTACCCCTTCACACGCTACGTGCGAAAATCGATTACGGATTTGCCGAAGCGCATACGACATACGGTATCATCGGCGTAAAAGTATGGATTTTTAAAGGTGAAGTACTTACCAAGGGTATTCAGCCCGAGCCCAAAGAAGAGAAAAAGGGTGGCAGACGCAGACCCGGAAGAAGAGGTGAATAATCATGTTGATGCCTAAACGTACCAAGTGGAGAAAGCAGCAAAAAGGGCGCAACCGCGGTAAATCGTATCGCGGGAACAAACTGGAGTTCGGCGATATCGCGATCAAAGCTATCGAAGCGGGTCGCATCGATTCTCGCCAAATCGAAGCGGCGCGTGTTGCCATGACACGCCGTATCAGCAGAACGGGTAAGACGTGGATTCGTGTTTTCCCCGACAAACCGCTTACTAAAAAACCCCTCGAAACACGGATGGGTAAAGGTAAAGGCGGTGTCGAAAAATGGGTGATGAACGTCAAGCCCGGTCGTATTATTTTCGAAATGGCGGGTGTTGAAGAGTCACTTGCGCGCGAAGCGTTGACGCTTGCGATTCACAAGTTGCCGTTCAAGTGTAAAATCATCACTGCAAAGGATAGTCATGAAATATACTGAGTTGAAAGACAAAAGCGAAGCGGAACTGGTCAAGTTGCTTAAAGAGAAAAAGCTTGAGCTTTTCACGCTGAGAGCAAAACTCAAAACGATGCAGTTGACGAACACTTCCGAGTTGAGAACGGCGAGAAAAGACATTGCCAGAATCCAAACGGCACTTAGTGCTGTCAGATCGAAGTAAGGGGTAGCAGATGCCGAAAAGACAAATTCAGGGAACCGTGATCAAAAAGGCCGGCGACAAGACGGCTACCGTTTTGGTCGAGCGCCGCGTACTTCACCCGCGCTACCACAAAACGGTTAAACGTTTCAAAAAATATCTTGTTCACGACGAGAAGAACGATACTAACGTTGGAGATACCGTTACGGCGATCGAGTGCCGCCCCATCTCCAAAAACAAAAGCTTCCGTCTTCTTGAGATCGTGAAGAGAGGAGAAGTGTAATGATTCAGAGTTTTACGAGACTGAACGTTGCGGACAACAGCGGTGCAAAAGAGATTATGTGTATTAAGGTGCTTGGCGGATCTAAGCGCCGCTACGCATCGGTAGGCGATATCATCGTCGCTTCCGTAAAAAAAGCACTTCCCACGGGTAGAGTAAAAAAAGGGAAAGTTGTTAAAGCCGTCGTCGTACGTACGAAAAAAGAGATTCAACGTGAAAACGGTTCTCTTATCCGCTTCGACGACAACGCTGCCGTCATCATCGACGATAAAAAAGAGCCGATCGGTACACGTATTTTCGGACCGGTCAGCCGTGAAACACGATACGCGGGATTTATGAAGATCGTATCGCTCGCACCGGAGGTATGGTAATGGCAAACAAAAAATTTAAAATCAAAAAGGGTGATCAAGTGATGATCATCGCGGGTGACGATAAAGGCAAAACGGGTGAAGTACTTCGCGTACTGCCCAAAAAAGACGCCGTAATCGTTGCCGGGTGTAAACTTGTCAAAAAAGCGGTGAAGCCCAGCGAGCAAAATAAAGAAGGCGGCTTCATCACCAAAGAGATGCCCATTCACATCTCGAACGTAAAAAAAGTAGAAGGTTAAGCCCATGAGCAGAATGAAGCAAAAGTACAATGACATCGTGCCTGCGCTCCGCGAAGAGTGCGGGATTAAAAATCCGATGCAGACACCGAAGCTTGAAAAGATCGTCATCTCCGTCGGTGCCGGTAGAGAAGGGAAAGACTCCAAGCTCATCGCCAACATGGCCGATACGATCTCTTTGATTGCCGGGCAAAAAGCGGTGATTGTCAACGCCAAAAAGTCGGTTGCGGGCTTTAAGGCACGCGAAGGGGCGCCTTCCGGTATTCGTGTTACACTCCGCGGTGATAATATGTACAACTTTTTTGACAAGCTGGTCTCTATCGCACTTCCCCGTGTGAAAGACTTCCGCGGACTTCCCCGCAACGGTTTTGACGGTCGCGGAAACTACAACTTCGGTCTGGATGAGCAGCTGATGTTCCCCGAAGTGGAGTACGATAAAATTATGAAAACGCACGGGATGAACATTACGATCGTAACCAGTACGGAAGACGACAAGGAAGCGTTTGTGCTTCTTGAAAAGCTCGGATTCCCTTTTGCGAAAGGAAGAAACAATGGCTAAAAAATCGATGATCGCAAAACAAAAAAGAAAACCTAAGTTCTCGACGCAGGCTTACACGCGCTGTAATATCTGCGGCAGACCCCACTCCGTTTACAGAGATTTCGGTATCTGCCGTATCTGTTTGAGAAAGATGGCCAATGAAGGTCTTATCCCCGGTATGCGCAAAGCCAGTTGGTAAGGAGAAGAGAAGATGATGACCGATAACATTGCAGACTCTCTTACACGTATAAGAAACGCTGCACAAAGAAAGTTGGATACGACAACGTTGATGCACTCCAAGATGATCGAAGCGATCGTCAAAATTTTTGTTGAGAAAGGCTACTTGGATAGCTATCAAGTCGTTGACGAGGGCAACAACAAAAAAAGCATCAAAGTCGTGTTGAAATACGACGATAACGATAAAAGCGTAATCAACGAAGTGAAACGTATCTCCAAGCCCGGAAGACGCGTTCACAAGGGGAAAGACGAGATCAGAACCTTCAAAAACGGTTACGGTACGCTGGTAGTCTCTACCAGTGAGGGTGTACTCGCGAACGACGAAGCGTACAAGCGCGGCATCGGCGGCGAAGTTATTTGCAGCATTTGGTAAGGAGAGACGTATGTCAAGAATTGGTAAACAGCCGGTTGCCATCGCAAAAGGCATCGACGTCACCCTGGACGGTACGACGATCGTCGCGAAAAAAGGCAACCTCGAAAAGAGACTGGAGACGCACGGTAGAGTCGATGTCACCATCGAAGACGGCAAGGTAACGTTCCATCGTAAGGGTGAAGATAAACAATCTTCCGCTTACTGGGGAACCTATCGTTCTTTGTTCAACAACATTATCATCGGCCTTGACAAAGGTTTCAGCAAATCGCTGGAGATCAACGGGGTCGGTTACAGAGCGTCCGTGCAAGGTAAAACGCTCAACCTTCAGTTGGGATTTTCTCACGATATCAACTACGAAATCCCCGAAGGTATCGATATTAAAGTCGAAAAGAACATCATTACCGTTTCGGGTACGGACAAACAGCTAGTCGGTCAGGTTGCCGCGGAAATCCGTGCCTTCAGACCGCCTGAGCCTTACAAAGGTAAAGGTGTGAAATACACCGATGAAGTGATCATCAGAAAAGCCGGTAAAGCGGCCGGTAAGTAAGGGGCGATAGATGTTAAGAAGCATTCAAAAAAGAAAAAACAGACTTCGCGCACAGCGTAAAGCGAGAGTACGCGGCAAGATTTTCGGTACGGCCGAATTGCCCAGACTTTCCATTTACCGCTCAAACAAGCATGTCTACGCACAAGCCATTGACGATACGGTAGGGCATACGCTTGCGGCGGTAGACGGTAACAAGCTTGGGCTGCGCGCTAATAAGGAAGATGCGAAAAAGCTTGCCGCCGAAATGGCTAAAGTGCTTGCCGACAAAGGCATTTCGCAAGTGGTGTTCGATCGTAACGGTTACCTCTATCACGGTGTGGTTGCCGCTTTTGCGGACGGACTGAGAGAAGCCGGAATCAAGCTATAAGGACGTGGGTATGGAACATCAAGAAAAAGAGTTTGAAGAAGTCATCGTCAACATCGGACGTGTGACGAAAGTTGTCAAAGGTGGGCGCCGCTTCCGTTTTACGGCATTGGTTGTTATCGGTGACAAACAAGGAACGGTAGGTTACGGTTACGGGAAAGCCAAAGAGGTTCCCGACGCCATCAAAAAGGCGATTGACGATGCGCATAAAAACCTCGTGAAAGTTAACCTGAAAGGTTCTACCATTGCGCACGACATCGAGCATAAGTACAACGCAAGCCGTATCGTGCTTCGCCCCGCAAGCGAAGGTACCGGACTGATTGCGGGCGGTGCGGCACGTCCCGTACTTGAATTGGCGGGTGTGCAGGATGTTTTGTGTAAATCAATCGGTAGCAACAACCCCAACAACCTGGTAAGATGCACCATCGAAGCGCTTACCAGAATCAAATCGTAAGGAGCGAACGATGGGTCTTCACAATCTTCAACCCGCCCCCGGCTCAACGCGCGATCGTAAGCGTGTAGGTCGCGGTCAAGGTTCAGGTACAGGTAAAACCGCCGGTCGCGGACAAAAAGGTCAAAAATCCAGAAGCGGATACAGCCAAAAACGCGGTTTTGAAGGCGGACAAATGCCGCTTCAAAAACGCCTTCCTAAAATCGGCTTTACGTCACGTGTAGAAAAACCTTACGTGATCAATGTCGACAAAATTAAGGCGATTGCGGAGCTTGACGAGATTACGCTCCAAAGCATTGCAAGCGTACACAAATTGCAAAAATCGGTAAAGCGAGTGAAGCTGATCGGCACGGGTGCGAAAGCACTGCGTGATAAGATCAAAGACGATGCGATCACAACCAGCGGAAAATAACCATGGGTAATGCTTTAGCGCAAAAAATCTTTATCACGTTAGGCTTTCTCTTTGCCTATCGTGTCCTTGCCTACATCCCCACACCCGGGGTAGATCTTGACGTTATCAAACACTTTTTTGACAACAATGCCAACAACGGTCTTGGCATGATGAATATGTTTTCGGGAAATGCCATTTCTCGTTTGAGTATCATCTCATTGGGTATCATGCCGTACATTACGGCTTCGATTATTATGGAGCTGCTTTCGGCTACGTTTCCGTCGCTTGCCCAGATGAAAAAAGAGCGTGACGGCATGCAAAAATATATGCAAATCATCCGCTACTTTACTATTTTCATCACCGTCATTCAGGCTATCGGTGTGTCGATGGGCCTTCAAAATATGACCGGCCCGGGCGGACAAAGCGCCATTATGATCGATCCGCTTTTGTTTACGGTTGTCGCCACCTTCTCTATGTTGACGGGTACGATGCTGCTGATGTGGATCGGTGAGCAAATTACCCAAAAAGGTATCGGTAACGGGATTTCTTTGATTATTTTCGCCGGTATCGTTTCGGGTCTTCCGACGGCGATCGGCAATACGGTACGCGCCATCAACGCGGGTGAAATGAACTTCCTTACCGTTTTAGCGATGGTAGCGGTTATCATTGCGACGATTCTTGCCATTATTTACGTCGAATTGGGTGAGCGCCGTATTCCGATTTCTTATTCGCGCAAAACGTTGTTGCAAAATCAAACCAAGCGCGTGATGAACTACATACCTATCAAAATCAACCTATCGGGAGTTATTCCTCCGATTTTTGCATCGGCGTTGTTGATGTTTCCTTTGACGCTGCTTCAGGCGAGTACCAACCCGATTTTAACCAAAATCGCCGATATTCTTACGCCGGGCGGTTTGGTTTTTAACATCGCGACGTTTATCTTGGTCGTTTTCTTCTCCTTTTTCTATGCGTCCATTGCGTTTAATGCAAAAGATATCGCCGATAACCTCAAACGTCAAGGCGGCTTTATCCCCGGTGTGCGTCCCGGTGAACAAACCAAAGAATTTCTTAACGATGTCGCCAGCAAGTTGACGTTGTGGGGGGCGATTTATCTCGGTATCGTTTCTACCGTGCCGTTTGCATTGCTATCAAGTATGGGCGCAAGCTTTTATTTCGGCGGTGTATCGGTACTTATTATCGTGCAAGTCGCCCTTGATACGATGCGCAAAATCGAAGCGCAGCGTACGATGGCGCAATACGATACGCTTGGTAACGTAGGTTTGTAATGGCCATAGCACTGCGAAAACCCGCCGAGATCGAAAAGCTTCGCCGCGCCGGCGCGGTTGTCGGCGATACGTTGGCTTATTTGCGTGCCAACGTCAAACCCGGAATGACGCTTAAACAGATCGATGCGATGGGCGAAGCCTATTTACGTTCTTTGGGTGCGGAACCTTCTTTTAAAGGATTGTACGGATTTACCGGTTCGGTGTGTACCTCTCTTAATGAAGTGTGTATCCACGGCGTGCCGGACGATACGGTGATCAAAGAAGGCGATATTTTGGGGCTTGATATCGGCAGTAAACTTGACGGATATTACGGCGATGCCGCCATTACGATGCCCGTAGGATCCGTTTCCTCTGAAGACGAAGCGCTCATTGCGTGCGCCAAAGACGCACTCTATGCGGCGATTGACGCCATTCGTCCCGGTATGCGTTTTAAAGAGCTTAGTAAAATTCTTGAAGATTTCATTACCGATAGAGGATTCGTGCCGCTGCGCGATTATTGCGGGCACGGTATCGGTACCAAACCGCATGACGAACCCAACATCCCTAATTATCTTGAAGGCAAACCCAACCAAGGTCCAAAGATTAAAAACGGCATGGTCTTTTGTATCGAGCCGATGGTATGCCAAAAACTTGGAACACCGAAATTGCTTTCGGACAACTGGTCGGTAGTCAGTGAAGACGGATTGCGTACGGCGCATTATGAGCATCAAGTCGCCGTAATCGACGGCAAAGCGGTGATATTGACCAATCCAACATCCAACGAGGAGTAACGAAAATGGCAAAAGATGATGTCATTGAAATCGACGGCAAGGTGATCGAGGCGCTTCCCAATGCGACGTTTCGCGTGGAGCTGGACAACGGGCATGTCGTGCTTTGCCACATTGCGGGCAAAATGCGTATGCACTACATCAAAATTCTTCCCGGCGATCGTGTCAAGGTTGAGTTGACTCCCTATAGCCTTGATAAGGGTCGCATTACGTTTCGCTATAAGTAACCGTTACGCACGTCTTTGGGCGGCGTAACCTTCTTCGTATAAATAATCAGCTTTTTTTAATATTGTTTTGGCTATAATCCCTGTCCCTATCTCTACAGGTAGCGGAATTCTGCGTGAAGAACCTTTGAGCAAAGCGCACCGTTTGTTCAAGGGTTGGTTTGCCTTCTACTCGGTAAACCACGCATGCAAGCGCAAAGCTGCTTTACGGTGCTGATTTTCCCGTTGTATCGGGCGTATCATTTAATTTAGGAGTAACCATGAAGGTTAGACCCTCGGTGAAAAAGATGTGCGATGATTGTAAAATCATCAAGCGCAAGGGTATCGTTCGCGTGATTTGTAAAAATCCGAAACACAAACAGAGACAAGGATAACCATGGCACGTATTGCAGGTGTTGATTTACCGAAAAACAAGCGTATGGAGTATGCGCTGACATACATCTACGGTATCGGTTTGACGACATCCAGACAAATTCTGGACAGAACCGGCATCAGCTACGACAAACGCGTTTACGAATTGACGGACGCCGAAGCGGCGGCTATTCGTAAAGATATTCAAGAGCACCTGATGGTGGAAGGGGACCTGCGCAAAAAGGTCGCAATGGATATCAAAGCGTTGATGGATCTGGGTAACTACAGAGGCCTCAGACACAGAAAAGGTCTGCCGGTTCGCGGACAAAGAACAAAGACAAACGCGCGTACCCGCAAAGGGAAACGCAAAACCGTCGGTAAAGCGTAAGGAGTAGCGGAAGATGGCTAAGAAAAAAGCAAAAAAGAATATCGCCAAAGGCGTAGTATACATTGCGGCGACATTCAACAATACCGTCATTACGGTAACGGACGAAATGGGCAACGTCATTGCGTGGAGTTCTGCCGGCGCCCTCGGCTTTAAAGGCTCTAAAAAATCAACGCCGTTTGCGGCGACGGAAGCGGTTGCCGACGCCATGAACAAAGCCAAAGAACACGGCATCAAAGAAGTGGGCATTAAAGTACAAGGGCCCGGTTCCGGACGCGAAACGGCAATCAAAGCCGTCGGTGCGACCGAAGGCATTCGCGTAACGTTTTTGAAAGATATCACACCGCTTCCGCACAACGGTTGTAGACCACCTAAGAAGAGAAGGGTATAAGCATGGCAAGATACAGAGGTCCTAGAGAAAAACTGGAAAGAAGACTTGGTGTCGACCTTGGGTTGAAAGGTGAGCGTAGACTGGCCGGTAAATCGGCGCTTGAGCGTCGTCCTTATCCTCCCGGTCAACACGGACAGCGCCGCAGCAAATTGAGCGAATACGGTCAGCAGCTCCAAGAGAAGCAAAAAGCGAAATTTATGTACGGCGTAAGCGAAAAGCAATTCCGTACGCTTTTTAAAGAGGCAAACCGCCGTGAAGGGAACACGGGGGAGATTTTGCTTCAGCTTCTCGAGCAGCGTCTGGACAACGTCGTTTATCGTATGGGCTTTGCTACGACACGTGCGTTTGCGCGTCAGTTGGTCAACCACGGTCACGTGCTGGTTGACGGCAAGCGTGTCGATATTCCTTCTTATCGCGTCAAGCCCGGTCAAAAGATCGAGATTCGCGAAAAGAGCAAAAACAATCCGCAAATCCAACGCTCTATGGAGCTGACCAACCAAACCGGTATGGTTGATTGGGTTGATGTGGATAAAGAAAAACTCTTCGGAATCTTTACACGTATTCCCGAAAGAGAAGAAATTTCAATTCCTGTGGAAGAGCGTCTGATCGTCGAGCTGTACTCTAAATAATACGTAAGTAAAGGCTAGTAATGAGAAAAATCAAAGTTGCACCGTTTATGCCTACGGAAGTAGAGGTCAAGGAGCTTAGCCAAAACCGCGCCGAAATTATCGCTTATCCTTTTGAGAGCGGTTATGCGGTAACGCTTGCTCACCCGCTTCGCAGACTCATTCTCGGCTCTTCCATCGGCTACGCGCCTATTTCCGTAAAAATCGACGGCGCGGCGCATGAGTTTGATACGATTCGCGGAATGCACGAGGATGTCGCGGTATTTATCATTAACCTCAAAAACATCCGCTTTAAAATCAAAGACGGCAGCGACAGAGTCGAAGTGAGTTACAGCTTTGCGGGAAACCGTGAGGTAACGGCGCAAGATCTCAACAACGATCTGGTCGAGGTGGTCAACGGCGACCTTCCTCTCGCCACGCTCAACGAAGATGCGGAACTCAACTTTTCACTGGTCATTGCCAAAGGTATCGGGTATGTGCCCAGCGAAGATTTGCGCGATGAAGTCCAAGAGGGCGCCATCGCTTTGGATGCCTTCTTTACGCCGGTGCGCAAAGCCAATTATAAAATCGATCCCGTTCTCGTCGAAGACAATCCCAACTTCGAGAAGGTGACGTTCGATATCGAAACGGACGGCCAAATCGGTCCCGTAGAAGCCTTTACCAACGCGTTGGAAGTGATGAGCAAACAGCTTTCCGTTTTCAGCGGTGTGCTTGACGTTGACATCAGCGCACCGACGCCGCGTAAAGGCGGTGATGAGAATGAGCTGAAAGCCTTCTTGGTTCCGGTTGATTCGCTGGGACTGAGCGCACGTTCGTTCAATTCGCTTGATCGTGCCGGTATCAAGTACTTGGGTGAGTTGGTGTTGATGAGCGAAACGGAGATTAAAAACATCAAAAACCTTGGCAAAAAGTCGTTTGATGAGATCAACGAATGCCTTGCCGAACACGGTTTCGGTCCGGACTTCGAACTTGAAGAGAGCACGAGAGCTAATCTTGTTAAAAAACTCGAGCAGCTAAAAGCGTAAGCGCTCGTTAAACAAAGGAACAGAGCATGAGACATAGACACGGATATCGCAAACTCAACAGAACGTCCGCGCACCGTGCGGCGTTGCTGAAAAACCTTTCGATAGCGCTTACTCGCGAAGAGCGCATCGAAACCACACTTGCCAAAGCCAAAGAGCTTCGCAAGTATTACGAAAAACTGATCACCAAAGCTTCCAAAGGTGATTTTAACGCGCACCGTGCGGTATTTGCGATGCTTCAAGATAAAGAAGCGACCAAAAAATTGGTCAACGAAATCGCACCGCGCTATGAAGCGCGCAACGGTGGTTATACGCGTATTATAAAAACACGTATGCGTCGCGGTGATGCCGCTCCGATGGCAATCATCGAATTGGTATAATCGTTTATATCGCATATCGGGGGCTGCCCCGATAATCTTCCTTCTCTTCTCTTATTTTTCCCAATTGCATGACCTTTCATTGACAAAGCTGCTTTTTTTGTGTATAAACGGGCAATCGTTTGCTATAATGCTTTAAAAAAGAAAGGAGCGACATGATCCCCTTTAGTGATGAAGAACTTTTTCCTCCGGTTAAAAACGTCATTGAAAAGGTACGTCCTTCCATTAAACTCGACGGCGGCGATATTGAACTTATCGATATTCGCAACGGGGTGGTGTATGTTCAGTTGCAAGGGGCGTGTGTCGGATGCGCCAGTAGCGGCACGACGATCAAATTCGGTGTGGAGCGCCAGCTTAAAACCCTCATTCATCCCGAAATTACGGTAATTAATGTCCCCAAAGGTTTTGAGGACAAACTCGATCAGTTGGGGTAAGCGATGTTAAAACCCGATGAATTGCTTGAACGTGCACAAAAAGCGTTTACGCAGAAGCGTTTTGATACGGCGTTGAAACTTTATGCGCAAGTGCTGGCGGCCTTTCCCCGTTTGCGTGACGCACGTGTCGGTGCGATGTTGTGTGATGTCGCGATGACGCAACCCGCCGAAGCGGCGGCGTTGTTTGACTTTTACCAGCTGATCAAGACAACTGCGGGAGCGGAGAAGTTGATAGAAGAGATCGCCGATGCGGTTATCGCGCTCAATGACGTGCGTATACGCCCCGAAGCGGTTATTGAGAGCGCAGACGGTATTTCCTATGCCGATTTTATCGCTTTGGCCGAAAACAACGGAAATTTTCGCGAAACGTTTGAAGATATCTTATTTTCTACCAAAGTAGTCATTACTTCCAAAGCCGAGTTTATCGATTTTGTTACCCGATTGGCGCAAGAAGGGATGGTTGAAACGGCATTAAAATATCTTGACGCTTCAAGCGGTGTTTTCGGCAACGATCAGGAAGTATTGGCCTTATACGGTATAGTAGAGGAGAAACGGTCGTGACGCTACCATACGGCATAGACGGC
>Ga0256843_1002152_pt1 | contig 14647 bp, 16 predicted proteins | sample AlvinellametaG_FD_191572 | JGI IMG/M metagenome (GOLD analysis project Ga0256843, IMG submission 191572) | Pompeii worm associated microbial communities from hydrothermal vent at the East Pacific Rise, Pacific Ocean - Alvinella | ecosystem: Host-associated > Annelida > Integument > Unclassified ... | reverse complement strand
AGCACAAGACCCTACTGCTTCTTATGGTATAGAACCTGAAGAGATTGCAGAAAATCATAAATAAATAAAAGAGGGAAAAAGTCCCTCTTTTATTTAGAAAAAATATTTAGGATAAGAAGTTGATACATTTAAAAAGAGTAGCGTTAGAGATAAAAACAGTTGGTTTGTATGATTTAATCTTGCAAGATGTATTAAAAATTGCAGATAAAAAAAGAGTGAGTGAAGATGAAATCCTAGAGATCATAAAAGAAAATCCAAATATTTTAGAAGATTATAAACAATTAAATGTTGAGTATAATTTAAGTAATATTCACTTAAAAGATATAGATAGTGATAAAGTTTCAAGTGAATATAAAGATGAAGTAGAGGAAATTAATAAAAATTTAGCAAAACTTCGTGAGATAGAAAAGTATACTTTAGACTTTGAACAGAGTGCTACTCTTGTTATTATTTTTTCATTAGAGTTTTTTGTACTTTTTTCTGTTCAGTATTTTATAGTTTTATTGGATTTAAAAGAGTGGCAATGGTGGATTTATGGACTATTTGCATCATCTGTTCTATTTGCTTGGCTCTATGCACAAAAACAGAAAAAAATTTATGCAAAAAATAGTGCTCTTTATGAAAAAATTTATGCAAAAACTTTGGAAAAAATAACAAAACTTGAAGAGGATGGCGTTATTGATAAATCACAACTGATTATTACGGAGTGTGAGGAGCATGTCTAAAAGTATAAAGATAGAATATATTTGGAGTAAAGAACTTTTTATAGAAGCAAGTAAAGCAGCTTATGAGTTTGAACTAAAACACTCTTCGAAGAGATTTTTAGGTTGGTTTTTTATTGCTATGACTCAGTTTGGTGTTGTTGCGGCTCTAAAAAAAGATGCTTATATGTTACTTTTTATTTCAACTTTACTTGTCATATATTGGTATGCTCTACGTTGGCCACTTAGACGTTATATTATTGCAAAGAGTTTTGCGTCAGCAGCAGCTAATGAACATCAGTTTGTTATGAGTGCAAGTGAAGCAGGTTTAATTGTGGATACAACACTTTTAAAATGGAGTGAGATTAGAGAAGCTGTATCTTTAGAAAAAGGTTTTCTTCTTTTTTACGCAAGCTCTTTTTTATATATTCCCAAATCTGCTTTTAAAAATATAGATGATAAAGATAAGTTTTCACATCTTTTAAAAGAGCAAGTAAAACATTATGTAAGGGAGTTGTAGTGGCTTATCTTTATATCGTCATCATTATAGTGTTTTTAGTAGGAATTGTACTTGTCGCAATGACAATGGACAAAGAAGATATGGAAGATAAATCTTAATATTTTTTCTTTATGACCCTTTATACTGTTACTATAGTATACACAAGCATTATTTTATAAAAATATATGCTAATCTCTCTAAGAATATATCCTTCTACTCAATTTAAGGTAGTAAAAGTCTAAATTACTACTATTTAGCTAAGGAAAGTTGTATAGATATAAGTTATATATATTTTTATTATATATAATATTTATATATAAATATAAATATTTTTTTAAACAGAAAAATTAATTATAGTTCTTGATTTATATCAATCCTTTACCTATCTAAATCTAATAGAATACTGCTGAGACTAAAATCTATACAAAAGTTTAATGGAGTAATTTATGATAGATCCATCTGTAGTAAGACCAGAAATAGCATTAGATGACTTTCTACCGATATTTGTGTCATCTACTCTTGTGCTAGTGTTTGGAGGATTTTATGTTGGGATATTTACTGCAGTAAAAGTTAAGTTACTAAAACCATGGACTATGAGCATAGCTTATTTATTTTGGTCGTTAACAGCATATTGTTTGTATTTAATGGGGAGTTTAATGCATGTGGGTGAGTTTACCGCAAAGTCATTAGTTGTAGCTGCAATAGGAATACTAATAGTACCTTACGCAGTCTATTATATGCAAAATCAAGTTCATGAAGAAAATGAACATTGATCGCGTATATAAAAATATAGGAGGATACAGTGGCTAATAAATCTGTATGGAGTGACAATCGTTTCTGGCAAAGAACAGCAACGTGGGTTACAGGGTTCGCATCAGTACTATTAATTTGGTTAACGTTTGATACGTCAGCGCAAATTGCAATGGGAAATGATGAAGACTTAAAAAATGGTGTAACAAAGAGGGTTCCAGGACCAACAGTTATTAATTATAAGATTACTTATGAAATGAGCGCAAAACGTGGTCATGAAATTCCTGTAATTGGTGAAAAAGAGATGTTCTTTGGTCGTGATGATTGGTCTGAAGAAGAAGCAGGAGCATTGCTTCACCTTGGAAAATTAGGTTCACAAGCTAAGAACTGTATGGATTGTCATACTTTACTTGGAAATGGAGCATATTATGCACCAGATTTAACAAAAGCATGGTTAGATCCAGCATGGGGACCAGAAGGTGCTATGCAAGCATTAACTGGAAAAGATACAAAAGAAGAAGCAATGGCTGAATTCTTACAACATCCAGACCAATATCCAACTCACGCTCGTATGATGCCAGATCTTGGGATCACAGCTGATGAAGCAAAAGGTTTGGTTGCATTTATGAAACATATGTCTTCAATTGATACAAATGGTTTCCCACGTAACTTCGGGAAAATGCAAGGAGCAGTAAATGGCAAGTAATCATTTAACATCAGAGTCAAAACAGTTAGCAACGTGGTATTTCACATTTGCATTTGGACTGTTCGGAGCTCAATTACTTTTCGGTTTAGTGGCAGCTATTCAGTATGTAATGCCTGGTTTCCTTTATGGAATATTAGACTTTTCTATTGCTAGAATTTTACACATCAATGCACTTGTTGTATGGATGGTTTTTGCTATGTTTGGTTCAGTTTACTGGTTATTACCAGATGAAACTGGGATTGAAACAATTGGTATCAAAGTAGGAAAACTTCTATTTTGGATATTTGCAGCTGCTATTGTTGTTGTTGTTCTTGTTTACCTATTTATTCAAGTAGGGCCAGCAGATGAAACAACTATTTGGTTTATTACAGAAGGTCGTGAGTATATCGAAGCTCCAAGATGGGCTGACTGGGGAATCGTAGTAGTAGCACTTGGTTTTGTTGCGAATCTTTTCTTAACAGGTATGAAAGGTAAGCAAACAGGTATCGTTACTGTACTTATGGCTGATATGATTGCTTTTGCTGGTTTATACTTAGCAGGTATGTTCTTTACAGACAATATCACAGTAGATCAGTACTGGTGGTGGTGGGTAATTCACTTATGGGTTGAGGCTACTTGGGAAGTATTCGTTGGTGCGATTGCTGCTTATGGTCTTATCACTATGATTGGAGCACACCGTAAAGTTGTTGAAATGTGGTTATGGATTGAGGTATCTATGCTATTTGGTTCAGGTATCCTTGGTATGGGTCACCACTATTTCTGGATTGGTACACCTGAGTACTGGTGGGAAATTGGAGCGCTATTTAGTGCACTAGAGCCATTACCACTTGTAGCAATGTTTATTCACGTTCTTTATGATTGGGGTAAAACTCAAGGTGCTGAGATGAATGCAGAACATACAGACGAAGATAATGTTAAATCTGTAATTAGAAATAAACCAGCATTTACTTGGTTTGTTTTAAATGCATTTGGTAACTTCTTAGGTGCTGGTATATGGGGATTCTTCCATACACTACCACAAGTAAACCTTTATACACATGGTACACAGTTTACTTCGGCACACGGTCACCTTGCGTTCTTTGGTGCTTATGCAACGATACTAATTGGTATGATGTATTTAGCTGTTCAAGGTACAAATGGTATTAAAGTGATGAAAAATACTAAAGCATCTATCTGGGCTGTTAGTATGATTACTGGTGGTGTTATGGGTATGACTGTTGCATTAACTATCGCTGGATATGTTCAAGTTCTAGTATCTCGTGCACAAATGGGTGCTACTTGGGCTGGTTACTTTGATGGTCAAAGTGGACTATGGTTTTCTCAAGGTATGGATTGGAGACTTATTATGGGTGTAGTTACATTCTTAGGTTTCATCTTACTTGCAAAAGATTTACTTACTACTGGTAAAAACCCAGTACATGAAAGATAAGGAGATATTATGTTTGAACCATTTACAGATGTCGTTCCAAGTTTTTTTGGAATGTTAAATCAGGGTCCTTTAACTCTAACTATTTTTCTTCACACGGTGATTATACTTCCAATGTTTTGGATCTATTTTCAAGAGAAAAAACGTTTGGAAAATGAAAACTAGAAAGAGTAAGGTTTAAGTATTTGTTGACTCCCCTTTTGAAGGGGAGCCTGTTTTATTTTACTGTTAGGAGAAATAAAATGAAGATTAATAAATTAATTGTGTCCGCTGCAGCTTTAGCGGTAGTAAGTTCAAGCTTATTTGCTGGTACATCTGGTATGGATGTTGAGAAAGTGTTTGAAAGAGAGTGTCAGGGTTGTCATGGTCCAAATCATGAAGGTGGTGTTGGTTCTGATTTACGTCCAGGTGTAATCTCTAAGAAAAATGCTTATATGCTTGCTGAAACGATTAGAAATGGTCGTGCAGGAACTGCAATGCCTCCATTTGGTGAGAAGTTTAATAAGGGTGACGCTGATAAAATGGTGGACTACTTACAACACTTCAAGGGTAAAAAAATTAAAGTTTTAACACTTGAAACTGTAAAAGCTGGTTGGAAAACTCTAAATGACAGAATGGCATTTATGAAGAAGTATCCACATGCAGTAGATGTGAAGAAAAACACAGATATCTGTTTCGTAACAGAGCGTGACGCAGAACGTGTTGCTTTTGTTGACGGTACAAGTGGTAAAGTTTTATCTAAACATCCTGCTGGTTTTGCTGTTCACGTAACTGTGACAAATAAACGTCAACCTCGTTATGCTTACTCTATCTCTCGTTCAGGTTTAGTAACTATGTTTGACCTTAACACTCCGGGTCAACAAAAAATTGCTCAGGTTCAAGTTGGATCTGATTCACGTGGTCTAGCAGTTTCTCCAGATGGTAAATACCTAATGGCAGGTAACTACGTACCAGGTGGTGCTATTCTAATGGACGCAATGACTTTAGAGCCACTTAAAGTATATCCTACTACAAGTGTAATTGATACAGAAGGTAACATTGGTTCATCTCGTGTTGCAGGTATTTATGATACTCCATATGGTCCATACATCGCATTTGCTCTAAAAGATGCTGGGCATGTATATATCGTAGATTACTCTAAACCAAATTTCCCAATTGTTGGTGATATTCCAAACATTGGTAAGATTCTTCATGATGGTTTCCTAAATGAAGGTAAAGAGATTGGTCGTTACCTCTTCCAAGCTTCACAAGGTAGTGATGTTATGGGTGTTGTAGATTTTAAAACTAAAACTTTAGTGACAAAAATCTATACAGGTCCTTCTGCTAAGCCACACCCAGGTCAGGGTTCATCTTGGTATAACGAAGGTCTTGGCGAACAACTTGGTGCTACTGTTAACATGAACTTAGGTCAAGTAACAATCTGGGATAGTAACTTTGATGTAATCCGTCAAATTCCTACTGCAGGTGGTGGTCTTTTCATTGGTACATCTGAACATACACCATTTTTATGGGCAGATAATGTACTTGGCGGAGCAGCAAACTGGAATAAAATCTACTTAATTAATAAACAATCATTAGAGGTAGATAGAATTCTTACTGTTGGTACGAAAAAAGGTACAATTACAGATCCTGTAACTCATAAAACTCTTTATAGCTGGAAAGTTCCAACTGTAAAAGATAAAAAAGGTAATGCAATAGTTCCTCGTATCTTACATGCTGAACCTGCTAACCATGGTCACTGGACAATGGTTTCTGAGTGGAATGCTGGTCGTATCGGTATCTATGAAGCAAAAACTGGAAAATTTGTTAAATACATCAAAGGTTTAACAACTCCTACATTTACTTACTCTATCGAGCATAGACAAACAATTCCTGGTGCATAAGCACTATTTTCTCCCTTTTGGGAGAAAAACTACAATTTCTTCTCTTAATTGATATACATCAAATAAATTCTTTACAATTCAAAATATAATAATAGTTGATATATTGATACCTAAAATTTCCTATATATGGGCTTTTTAAGCTTTGTATGAGGTGAAATTTCGCTACAATATAACTGTTTTATAAACTATCAATGAAGAGTAACAATGCAAAAATATATTTTATTCCTATTACTTTTTTCAGCCCTTGTTTATGGAGATAAACTTGATGGGAAAAAAGTATTTGAAACTTACTGCTGGGGTTGTCATCATCAAACAGCTATGGCATTTGGGCCTCCCTTTAGCACTATTGCGAAAAAAAGAAACAAAGCAGAGATTATGGCATACATTATCTCTCCAAAATCAATGTACAAAAAATTTGGATACAAAAGAACTGTTATGACACAATTTCATTTGAGTAATGATGAACTTGAAGCTATTAGTGACTATGTATTATCACAAAAAGGAAAGTAATGTTTAGACTGTCAAATCTTATAGCCTCTGTTGTCGAAGATAAGAAAGAGAGAATTTTAGATGGAAGTATAGCAATTTGGAATTTTACAAACAGATGTAATCTCTCTTGCTTACACTGTTATTCAAAATCGACTTTAGATGAAGTAGATACACTCACAACTGAGCAGATTAAAAAAACTATTTTAGAGATGAAAGCAAATGGTGTGAAGTTTATTATATTTTCTGGAGGAGAGCCTTTAACACGAAAAGATTTGTTTGAAATTGCAGACTTTTGTAAAGAGAATGGAATCATCACCTATCTTTCAAGTAACGGACTCTACTTTACTTCTAAAAATATTCAACGAATCACTGAGACTTTTAATTATGTTGGTGTGAGTATAGATGGAGATGAGCCAACTCATGACTATTTTCGTGGTCTAAAAGGTGCTTTTGTTGAAACTCTTAAAGCTGTTAAACTTGCAAACGCTACAGGTGCAAAAGTTGGTATACGTTTTACGATGACAAAAGATACTATTGGCTCATTAGAGTATATATTTAATTTAGCAGAGAAAGAAAATATTCCTAAAATATATGTTTCTCATCTAGTCTATTCTGGACGTGGGCTTGATAACTTGAAAATGGATTTAACAAAAGAGCAACGTAGAAGGGCTGTTGAATTTATATTAAAAAAAGCATTTGAGTACTATGAAACAGGTAGAGATATAGAGATAGTTACTGGAAATATGGAGATGGACGCAGTACTCTTTTTAAATGAGTTTGCAAAACGTTACCCTGAACTCAAAGATAAAATGAGAAAAAGATTAGTAACTTGGGGTGGTAATAGTGCAGGACGAAAACTCTTGAACATAAATAGTGAAGGTGATGTACGACCAGATCCATTCTTTCCTTTAGTTGTTGGAAATATCATTAACCAAGAGTTTGGTGAAATCTGGCAAAATGGTGACTTACTAGAAAAATTAAGAGTGCATCCACGAAAACAGATCAGTGGTGTTTGTGATGGATGTAAGCAGATTGACATATGTAATGGTGGTAGTCGAGCAAGAGCTTATGCCATTACAGGTGATTTATGGAGTGAAGATCCATCGTGTTACTTAACAAAAGAAGAGAGAGAAGGGTTATAATTATGATAAAAAAGATATTGATAGGTACAGTTTTTTATGCATCACTTGTAGGTAGTTTACAAGCTAGTGAAAAATTCTTTGTTGTTGAGCGAGAGAGTAATTCTGTTGCAGTTATTGAAGGTGGACTCCCAAGGTCACACATGGAAAATATGCATAATATGAATCATGGTGTTATGAAATTTTACGAAAATGATGGCTATATAATCAGTAGAGATGGTTATGTAGTACGGTTTGATCCAAGAAGTGAAAAAAAACTCAATGAGTATAAAACTTCAAAAAGTGCTATAGGCTTTGTAATAAACAAAAACTATGTAGCAGTTGCTAACTATGATGATAAAAGTGTAGATATTTTAACTCGTGATTTAAAACCGATACAGAAGATAAAAACAGACTCTAGAAATGTAGGTATAAAAATCTATAAAAACTATCTTATCTTTTCAGAGATGGATAATGATGCAATAGCTGTATATGAGGATGTCAACAAAGGAAAAGGTACGCCAAAATTTGTTCTTAAGAAAGAGTTTAAAGATGTAGGGGTTATGCCTTTTGATGCAATGATTAAAGATGATAAATTTATAGCAGGTTTTTTTCAGAGTCCTTGGTTTGGTGTAGTAGATTTGAAAAATATGACTTATAAGAAAATCAATATTCTTCTAGGTGATAGACAACCAGTTACAAAAGTACCCCATTTTGGTTTTTGGAGTATTAGTGAGGGGAATGTTTTTATTCCTGCTGTCGGAGATAACAAAGTTTTAGTTTATACACCAGATTTTAAATTTGTGAAGTCCATAGAGACTGAGGGGTTACCCGTATTTACTTCTCTTTCTCCAGATCAAAAATATCTTGCCGTAACATTTAGTGGAAAGAAGTTTCCTGTGATTCAGATTATAGATACAAAAACATTAAAAGTTATTAAGAGATTTGAGTTTGATGGAAAAGTTTTACACCTTCGTTGGTCAAATGAAAAACCATCTCTTTATGTTTCTGTGAATGATTCAAATAAAGTTGCTGTTTTAAATACTAAAGATTGGTATCTCTCAAGAGAAATATTTACGATTAAAAAGCCTTCAGGGATTTTTATTTATGAGGAAAAAAAATAATGGGTAACGTATACTTAACAGGGGCAGGCCCCGGAGATATAGAGCTTTTAACTATGAAAGCATACAGAGTGATTCAAGAAGCAGATGTTATCATCTATGATCGTTTAGCAAACCCAGAAATTTTGGAGATGACGAAAGATGGTTGTGAGTTTGTTTATGTTGGAAAGGAAGATGGACGTCATATAATGCCTCAAGATGATATAAATGAAGTTATCTATCAAAATTCACTGAAGCATCATAATGTTGTTCGTCTCAAAGGTGGAGACCCTTTTGTTTTTGGTAGAGGAGGTGAAGAGGCTGCTTATCTTCATGAAAGAGGTGTCAGTTTTGAAATCATTCCTGGTATTACTTCTGCTATTAGTGGTCCTGCTTATGCTGGTATACCAGTGACCCATCGAGGAGTTGCTGTAAGTTTTCGAGTAGTGACAGGACATGAGTCACCAAATAAGAAAGTTTCTCAAATTCCATGGGAAAATTTCAAAACAGATGATACTATTGTTTTTTTGATGGGTCTGCATAATTTAGAAAAAATTAGCTCTAAACTTATGGAGATTGGTAAATCACCTGAATATCCTGTAGCTGTTATATCAAGAGGAACTACAAAGGATCAAAAGGTTGTAGTCGGGACTTTAGAGAATATTATGGATAAGGCAAAAGATGTGCCAACTCCCGCACTTATTGTAGTTGGTAAAGTGGTAGAGTTGAGAGAACAGCTTAAATGGTTCGGAAACAACTAATCTTGTTTTAATTCAGGTTTATGATTATAAATTTCTTGAAGAAGGCTTTTTGCCTCTTCATCTCCATTCTTCACATTAACTTTTAACCATTTCACTGCTTTTTCAAACTGAAAATCTTGCATATAAATACGACCAATATTTGAAATAGCTGCTTTATGTCCTCTCTTTGCGGCATCTTCTAAAAGTTCTAAACTTTTTGTAATATTACTATCTATTGCATCACCATTATAGTACATAAGTGCTAAGTTGAACTCAGCATCACTATGTTTATCTTGTGACGCTTGTGTAAGATAGTGAAAAGCTTGTTTTTTATCTTGTTGTATATGATCACCTATAAGGTACATCATTCCTAAATCATAAGCAGCATTTTTATTATTTTTTTCTGCAGATTTTTTTAATAGCTCAACTCCTTTTGCATCATTTTGTTGTATACCTAAACCATTAAAGTAGAGGTAACTAAGTGCATTTAGAGCAGAACTGTTTCCATCTTTTGCATCAAGAGTATAGAGCTCAAAGGCTTTTTTATACTCTCCATTTTTGAAAGCTTCTAGTGCACTTTCAGCAGCCAAAAGAGAATTTAGTAGAAAAAGTGAGGAAATAAGTACTTTTTTCATCTTCTAAACCCAATATAAAAGAGATGATAAAAGGAATGCACCCAAAAAAGTAACACTTACCATAATGGTTCTTTTTTTTGATTCGCTGATGTTGAAATGCTCCTCAGCATAGTTACTAAGCCATATTCCAGGGTAGATAGTAAAGAGAAACATCGGAAATGTTAAGACTAAAACAATGATAATATCGTGCATTTTATATATTCCTCGCAAATTAAAAGCTTTTTTTATAATTATTATTATATCATATATAAATTTTAATCAAACTATACAAGGATAAGTTATGAAAAAGTTAGTGATTACTGGTTTAATATCTACATTAAGTGCATTGTTAATTGTTGGCTGTACTGGAACACCAAAGTCTCATGATTCTAATAATATGTCAGGGGATATGAAAACAGCTGAGTACACACCAATAGAAAATGAGTTGACTCTTAAGCAGATTCATAAAAAGATTGTAGCTGCTGGTAAAGCAAATGGTTGGAAAATTACAGAGTTTAAAACAAATACTCTTTTAGCAGAAAAATTTTCTGATGAGGGTGCTGTCTCTACAACTATACATTTTAGTAAAGATTTTTTTCATCTTGATCCAAAAAATAGTGAGTTAAATGCTATTATTGAAAAATCATTTAATGAAAAGAGCGAGCATTAATGGATTTTTTTAAGTATATTCATGCAGTAGGAACGGGCCCAAAGGGGAACCGTGATTTAAGTTTTGATGAGGCAAAAGATATGATGACTCAGATCTTAAATCAATCAGTTCCAAGTGAACAGATTGCTGCATTTTTACTTGGATGGCGTCTGAAACCTGAAACGATAGAAGAGTTTCGAGGTGCTATTGCTGCTTGTGATGAAGAAGTCATTAGAACGAAGGTAGAAAACTCTCTTGAGCTTGGATACCCTTTTGATGGAAAAGCAAAAAATCCTTATATTTTTCCACTTGTTGCTAAAGAACTTGAGAAGAGTGAATTAAATCTTGTAGTTATTGGTGGTGAGAAACAGCCTGCAAAGGATGGTATTACACTAAAAGAGATAGTTGAGAAAATAGAGTTACATCCAAATGTACACTATTTTGAAAGGGCTAACTTTTTTAAGAAGATGCATGAACTCACAGACATAAGAAGAAAACTTGGCTTAAGAAGTGGGTTTAATACGATTGAAAAACTCCCAGGAGTTGCTGAGAGTGAGTATGCTATAACGGGTGTTTTTCATAAACCTTATGTTAAAAAGTATGCTGAGATATTTTCAGATAGATATAAAAGATTTGCACTTATTCAAGGAAATGAGGGAACACCTGAACTCTTTAGTAAGGGAAGATTATGGATTGTAAATGGTAGTGAAACCCAAGAATTTATTATCGATCCTGCACACTATGGCATCAACTATACAAAATCATGGGATAAAATAGACATACAAGAGTCTGTTGAGCAACTGACAAACCCCTCTGATGAGTATCTTAAACTTGCAAAACTCAATGCAGCAGTCTATCTTTTTGTAACAGAGAAAGCTCCAAGTATTGATGACGCATTTGCAATGCTAAATGGATAAAACTTCTAATCATATTAGAAATGTTCTTCATGGTTTTTTCCTCTCTGTAGGAACAACCATTGCAGAACCCTCAACAATACTCCCTCTCATCGTAAACTACTTTGGTGGAAGTTCTCTACTTGTTGGTTTTTTTGCCTCACTACTTCGTGGTGGTGCTATCTTAGTACAACTTTTTGCTGCCTTTAAAGCACAGAGTTATCCTCTTATGTTACCTTTTATACGTCGTGTTTTCTTTATACGTTTTTTAGCATGGTTTTTTATAGGGATTGCTATCATTTTTTTAGGTGATGCACATCCAAATTTAACACTATTTAGTATCGGTTTAGGGCTTTTTGTCTTCTCTTTTAGTGCTGGATTTGGAGCTATTTACTTTAAAGATATTATTGCTAAGATTTTTTCTCATAAGTTCCGTGGAAAAACTATGGCATATCGACAATTTTTTAGTGCCATGGGTGGACTTATAAGTGGAACACTCGCTGCAATAGTCCTAGAGAAATTTCAAGCACCACAAAGTTATGGTTATCTTTTTATTATTAGTTCTTTTATTATGGCGTTGGGTTATATCGCTTTTGGAACGATTGATGAGCCTATTAAAAAGGAGATTCCAAAGAGAGAAAACTCTTTTAAAAAGTTTTTACATAACTCGCTTATTACATTACAACAAGATAAACAGTTACAAGTGCAACTCAGTACTTTTTTACTTGCTTATGGCTATCTTGTCTCATTGCCTTTTATTATACTTGATGCACAAACAAAGATAGCTCTTGATGGGGTGGCTATCGGTTCTCTTATAACGACTCAGATGGTAGGAGCAATGCTAAGTAACTTAATTTGGGGAAAACTGAGTGGAAGTGGAAGAAATAGACTTACAGCAAATATATCCATAGGATTGCAGATAGTAGCTATTATTCTAGCATTTAATGCATCATCACTTTATGAGTATATGGTACTTTTTTTCATAGTAGGTGGAGCAGTTGATGGTAACAGAATTGCATCAGGAAACCTTATACTCAAACTCGCTCCGGCAGATAAACGTCCAGTTTATGTTGCATTACAGATAAATATTATCTCTTTTGGACTCTTTTTCTCTTTGATTGGCGGTCTCATTTTACACTTTAGTAGTTATGAAGTACTCTATACCGTAGCACTCTTGATTTTAATTGTTTCGCTCTTCTTATCTTTTAAGCTTAAAGATTAAATAGTCTCACGAGGCTCCTGTATATAGTAGCCTTGAAGTCCATCTATGTGAAGCTCCTTCACTTTCAAGGCTACCTCTTTAGAGTGGACAAACTCTGCTATTGTTTTGCATCCTATCTCTTTTGCAAACTCATTAATATGTTTGGCAATGATAAATGATTTTATATCTTTATCAATATTTTTGATGATTGAGCCATCTATCTTAATAAAATCAGGTTCTAACTCTGCAAGGTAGATAAAGTTACTATAACCACTCCCAAAGTCATCTATGGCAATCTGTATACCATAGTTTCGTACCTTTTCAATAAAATGCTTCACTAATGTTATGTTGTGGAGAGATTCAGTCTCTAAAATCTCTATAATAACTCTATTTTGCATATTATATTTGTTGACCATATTGAGTAGATAACTTACAGTAGATTTATTAATAATATCTTGAAATGAGAAGTTGATAGAAAAAGAGTGTGTATAATCTTGAAAATAATCAAATGATTTTTTAATCATTATTTTTGTAAGTTGTGGATAGTAGAGAGTGTTTTGTACGGTAGAAAGAAAATAAGCTGGTGATAGTAGTGTTTGTGTTTTATTATCTTTAATTCGGATAAGACACTCATAAGTAGTTCCTGAGGATTTTTCAATAGGTTGAAAAACAGGGATAACTCTATTTTCAAGGATAGCATCTTGTACTATTTTGACAATTTTTATCTCCTCTTTTATCTTTTGTTCAAGTTGAAGGTTTTTATCATAAGTAATATAATCTTTATGCTTTTTCTTCGCATAATTTAGAGCGATATCAGCTTTTATCCTCGCCTGTAATTTATCATCTTTTATATTTAAATCTATAAAAACTTTTGCAATTCTTACTTTCAAAGAGATATTCACAACCGTATCATTATTTGCTATTTTAACTGTTGTAGTATTACAGTGTTTAAAAATTGTTTTAGCTACTTTATGACATATAGATTTATCACTTCCTGTATTCATAGATATGAATTGATCAGCGGCAACTCTATAAATTTTACAGTTATTTTTTGCTGTGATAGTTTGTAGAGTATCTGCAAACTCTTTTAATATAATATCACCAGTCTCTTCTCCGTAAACATCGTTAACAAAAGAGAACTTTTTAATATCTATAAGTTGTAAACCAATAGGATTGGAATTTTTTATATCTCTATCAAGAGCGTACCTATTTGGTAAAGAGGTAAGTTGGTCAAAGTAGGCAAGGTACTCATTTCTTTTTGCTATTTTGTAATGTTTAAAAAGTAAATAGAGAAGCAGATAAATAATGATAAAGAAAATTACAGTGGAGAAAATAATTGCATTTTTTTGCAATAGATAGTCTTGAAGTCTCTCTTGTAAAAGTTGAGTTAGCAGCATATTGTTTGTGTTATATATAAAAGCAATTTCTTCTATAATTATCTGTGCTTCGTTAAAATGAGAAATATGTTTATGTCTATAATGCTCTTGAAAATGAGGAATCAATGTTTCTATATTTATTTGCATCTTTTTATAGAGGGGAGAGAGGCGTGAGTAAAATTGTTTGTTGAACTTCAATATATATTGTAAAGATTCCTCAAGTGCTAGTGTTGCATTTTGAAGTGTTGCTGTAAGTTCAAGAACTTTTTTTTGAGATGGATTCTCTAAAAAATAGAATTCACGTACTTGATTAAGGTAGTAGGTAACACTCATAAGTCTATTGACAGTTGAATCCATTAAGTAGTAAGTCGGGAGATTAGGATCTAGGATAAGATTGGAATCATTTGCAATGATAACTATAAGTTGTAACTCTTGTTCGATAACTTGAGCTAAGTCTTTATGAAGCTTCTTTTTATCATCATAAGTAGATATATTCAAGAAT
>Ga0256843_1002151_pt1 | contig 14662 bp, 14 predicted proteins | sample AlvinellametaG_FD_191572 | JGI IMG/M metagenome (GOLD analysis project Ga0256843, IMG submission 191572) | Pompeii worm associated microbial communities from hydrothermal vent at the East Pacific Rise, Pacific Ocean - Alvinella | ecosystem: Host-associated > Annelida > Integument > Unclassified ... | reverse complement strand
TTACCGTATCCCTCTTTGTATTCATTAATAAATGTGGCATAAGTACTCTCTTTGATAGCGGAAACTTCATAACTTACTTTATCAAAATAGTGGCTATTTTCTTGAAGCGTTTCTCTTGAAATTTCATTAAGATTGATACTTCCGTAGCGTTGAGACTCATCAAGGGTCATATTCATTTCAAGATAGGCACGCATGGAAGCGAGCATATGCTCAAACTGAGGGAGAGGTGTTTTCTGTATATTTTTTTCAAGAATGGTTGCATTCTCTTTAAGGTAGCCCCACCCTCCACTGATAGAAACTTCTGTGTCAAATGCCGATTTAATGACTTCTGCAATAGGGTTTGTAGGGTCAATCTCTTTAAAGTGCATCTTTAAATTTATAAACCTGCTTCTTTAATAGCTTCTGTCTGAGCATGGGCAATGAGAGGGTCAATCACGAGTTTAAGATTACCATTATTCATAACATCATCGAGTGCATAAAGGGTGAGTCCTATACGGTGGTCGGTGAGTCGGTTTTGTGGGTAGTTGTAGGTTCTGATTTTTTCTGAACGGTCTCCTGACCCTACTTGAAGTTTTCTCTGACTTGATGTTTCATCTAGTTGTTTTTGTAGTTCGGCTTCATAAACACGGGCTTTGAGTACTTTCATTGCCTTATCACGGTTTTTATGTTGAGATTTTTCATCTTGTATGGCAACAACAATGCCTGTAGGGATATGTGTTAGACGTACGGCTGAGTCTGTGGTATTGACAGATTGACCACCACATCCACTTGAGCGGTAAACATCCATTTTGACTTCATTGGGTTTGATATTAACTTCGACATCATCGACTTCTGGAATCACAGCCACAGTAATTGCAGAAGTATGTACCCGTCCTTGCGTCTCAGTGTCTGGGACACGTTGGACACGGTGGGTACCTGCTTCATATTTAAGTTGAGAGTAAACTCCCTGTCCTTTAATTTCGGCAATGAGTTCTTTGTATCCTCCTGCCGTACCGTCATTGGTGCTGACAATCTCTACTTTCCATCCCATCTGCTCTGCATAACGAGAATACATTCTGAAGACATCGGCAACAAAAAGGGCACTTTCATCACCTCCTGCACCGGCACGAAGTTCTAAAAAGATATTTTTATCATCATTTTTATCTTTAGGAATCATAAGTACTTTGATCTCCTCTTCGAGTATGGGGAGCATGGGTTCAAGTTCGGAGAGTTCCTCTTTGGCAAGGTCACCTAACTCTTCATCTCCAAGCAGTTCTTTGTTCTCTTCGATAGCTTCAGAGGTTTCAATGTAGAGGTTTGCTTTTTCTACAAGTTGGGAGAGTCCTGACTGCTCTTTGCTGAGTTCTGTCATACGGTTGATATCACTGGCAATATCTGGTGAACTCAAGAGTGTACTGATTTCATTATATCTGTCTATAAAGGGTTGAAGTTTTTCTTTGAACATAGGCGTTCTTTGTGTTGGTATTGTAAGAAATTTGTAAGATGCGGAAAAAACCGCACAGACCACCAAAAAGGGGTCTGTTGATAAAAGACTGCTTAAGCAGCTTCGATTTTATTAACCATTTTATGAAGACGGCTTACTTTTCTAGCAGCAGTTGTTTTTTTGATAAACCCTTTACTCACTAGAGAATGAATTTGTTTGTTTGCTACTTTAAGTGCCTCTACCGCAGCATTTTTATCAGCACTTTCTACTGCTTCATGTACTGCTTTGGTAATATTTTTAATTCTTGTTCTGTAGTATCTGTTTCTTTCTGTTCTTTTTGCTGTTTGCAAAATTCTTTTTTTTGCTGATTTGTGGTGTGCCATCAAATATTCCTTTGTAAATGTAATACCCTCTCTATCAACTCACCATCATTTAGGTTAGAAATATAAGAGACTTTTGGGTGAAATTAATGCGCGAATAATATCTAAAACAAGATTAAAACCGTATTAAAAATAAATCTTGTAACGAGCCTTAAGAGTTAGGTTAATCTATTTTAATCACTCTTAGCAGAAATCCCAATGATCTTTAGCCGTTGGGATTTTTATGTATAGGGTACTAATCTTGATTTTGTATTTGCTATTTGCTACAATACTCCTCTCTACGGCAGGGACTGTCGAAAGTAACGCCTTTGGATAGATGAGTATATGAGACCTATAGGGAATGAGTTGGAGTTCGACCTCTGTAAAATCCCTATTTGGGATTGTCGATAATCAAGATTTTCCTATGGGCAGATTCAGCCAAGGAAGCCCAATCTTCCTTAGAGATTGGGTAGTTCACGTAAAATTAGCCTTATTATAAAGAGAAGGAAATATGTATGGCACTTTTTGGTACAGATGGTGTAAGAGGAGAAGCAGGGAGAAAAGTTTCTGCTTTCAATACGATGCGTTTGGCAATGGCAACGGGTATCTATTTTAAGCAGTTTTCCAAAAGCAATAAAATTCTTGTAGGAAAAGATACAAGAAGAAGTGGCTATATGATAGAGAATGCCTTGGTCTCTGGTTTGACAGCAGTGGGATTTGATGTCATACAAATTGGTCCGATGCCTACACCTGCGATTGCATTTTTAACAGAAAATATGCGTTGTGATGCAGGAATTATGATTTCGGCAAGCCATAACCCCTATTATGATAATGGGATTAAATTCTTTGACAGTGACGGAAATAAACTGAACCGTGATGAAGAGGAGAAGATTGAAGCCATTTATATTGATGAAGAGGCACTGGAAGAGGCACAGGCTGTCGGTCGTTCTATTGGAAAATCCAAACGGATTGATGATGTGATTGGACGATATATTGTACATATTAAAAACTCTTTCCCTAAATCATTGAGTCTTGCGGGTAAACGTGTGGTTATTGATTGTGCCAATGGTGCAGGGTATATTGTCGGTCCTACCATTTTACAAGAACTTGGTGCAGAAGTATTTGTGGTTGGCAATGAGCCTGATGGATTTAATATCAATGAAGGATGTGGTGCCATGCACCCTGAAGCATTGGCAAAGGTTGTTCGTGACAAACGTGCTGATATTGGCTTGGCACTAGATGGTGATGCAGACCGTTTGGTGATTGTTGATGAAAAAGGGGAGACCGTTGACGGTGACAAACTCATGGCAGTACTTGCTGTGCATTTGAAACAGAGTGGAGAACTCAAAGGCAACGGTATGGTGGCTACAGTAATGAGTAATCAGGGGCTTGAAGAGTATCTTGCCAAAGAGGGGATTGCACTCTATCGTTCTGCTGTCGGGGATAAGCATGTGGTGAAATTGATGCAGGAGAAAGGGGTAAACTTTGGAGGAGAGCAGAGTGGACATATTATCTTCTCTGACTATGCCAAAACAGGTGATGGTATTTCAAGTGCGCTTCAGGCACTGGCCTATTTGGTCTCTACAGGATTAAAAGCCAGCGAAGCATTTAACCCTTACGAATCCTATCCTCAAATGTTGGTAAATCTTGCTATAGAGAGTAAAAAGCCTTTTGAGCAGATAGAGGGAATAGAAGAATTGAAAGCACGTGTAGAAGAGGCGGGGATTAGACATCTTTTTCGATACTCAGGAACAGAAAACAAGATTCGTCTGCTACTTGAGGGAAAAGAGCAGAAGGTGCTTGAGAATATGATGGAAAGCTGTGAAATATTCTTTAAAAAAGCACTCTCCTAATGCGCTCTTTTGCCATTTTTTTACTAGCTACAATAGGTACATTCTTAATAGACCAAAATATTAAAGTACTCTTTCTTAACGGTTACTATAGAGAGGGAAGCTGTATCGATTTGTATTTACATTTCAACAAGGGAGTAGCCTTCTCTATGTTTGCTTTTGTGGGGTCTTACTTAAAGTGGATACAAGCTTTATTGATAGGGGGTATTCTCTATTATGTGCTTGCCTCTGGTTACCTGAAACGGTATGCTTTTCCAATAGGCTTGCTGATTGGTGGTGCATTGGGGAATCTTTATGACCGATTTGTGCATGAGGGAGTGGTAGATTATGTCGCATGGCACTGTGGTTTTCATTTTGCTGTGTTTAACTTTGCAGATGTGGCAATTGATATTGCTGTCGTCTGGATACTTGTGATGGTTTATTTTTTTTCTGAAAAGGAGCAGGTATGATGAATCTTTTTATACTTTTTCTTTTTTGTGCTGTTTTGCTTCAGGGAGAAGTATTTTCTGCAAATATTCTTCCTGAAAATTTTAATCAAGACTCTCAGAGGATTCATATACTTGATCAAAAAGAACTCTCTTTTGAGAAGATAGAGGGAGTGAAATTCTCTGAAATTTCAGATCTTGCCTATGCACCCGATACACACTCTTTGTTTATGGTCAGCGATGAGGGAAAACTGTTTGAGTTTAAAGCAGTATTTACAGATAAAATAACACAGCTTCTCCCTCTTAGGGCAGGAAAGTTACGAAAAAAGCATGGAAAAAAGTTTAAAAAATGGCGACGTGACAGTGAAGGAATGACACTTGATGGAGAGGGGAGACTGCTTATCTCTTTTGAGGAGAAACCAAAAATAGGGTGGTTTCATAAAAATTTAGACTCTTATGGTCGTTTGATTCGTTATTATGCTTTGCCTAAAAAATTACGTGATGTAGAACACTATCGAACAAAAAACAAAGGGCTTGAAGCTTTGGCATGGCACAAACGCTATGGGATTTTAACGGTGGCTGAGTGGCCATTGAAAGAAGATAATAAAAAAGAGCAGACACTCTATGCTCTTTCGGGGAAAGAGTGGCACTTTAAGGCAGAACCTGAAGGCAGAAGTGCTGTTTCTGCTATTGAAGTAATGAATGATGGAAATATTCTTGTCTTGGAACGCTCTTTTACAGGATATATGAATCCTTTTATTGTGACTTTAAAGAAAGTCTATCTGGACGCGTGTAAAAAAGAGGGGTGTCGGGTAGAAGTGTTATTGAAAATGAATTCTCATGAAGGGTGGGCTGTTGATAATTTTGAAGGACTTGCCAAAGTAGGCAAGCACCGTTATGTGATGATTTCTGATGATAATGGCAATTTTTTTCAAAAAACGCTTCTTATCTATTTTGAGGTGAAAGAGAGATGAAATGGGTTGTCTATATACTGTTGACCTCGGCACTTTCTGTGATGCTTTTTTTTGCACTGAAAGCGTATGACGAGGCAAAAGGGTATGAAGAGACAACACAAATGCTGATTGCCGAAATGAGTCCTCAAAAATTGGCAAAATTTCAATTAAGAGAGTTGGCAGAGACCGTCTCTTTTGGATTCTATAAAAACCGAACAAAAGAGAGGCTTGAATGCTTAAAAAAACAACAGTTACACGATAAAGCACAAAGTCAAAAATATGCTCTTTATACAATATTGCCTCTTTTACTTATATTGGTGAGTTACTTTTTTGTTTCATTGCGGGTATTTACCTTTGTAGGGGCTTTGAGTGCCTTAGGAATGCTTATTTTCGGTTTAATTACACCTATTATGATGGTTACTATCCATAAAGAGGTAGAGTATTTGGGAGATGTGGTACTCTCTTTTGAATCAAAAGGGGTCATAGGTTCAATTGCTAAACTTTTTGAGCATGGTGATGGAGTGGTTGCCGTGGTCATTTTACTCTTTTCTGTACTGGTGCCTCTGTTGAAAACACTCTCAATGATATGGGTATCTATTTTTAGAGATATGCGTTTTGCACATGGTATGGTAAGTTTTTTTAAAATGATAGGAAAATGGTCAATGGTTGATGTCTTTGTTGTTGCCACCTTTTTAGTCTATTTAACCGTCAATAAAGGTGATGTCAGCCGTGCAGAAGTTGAGGTAGGACTCTACTTCTTTCTCTCCTATGTCCTTATGTCTATGTTCGTGAGTTTAAGTGCAGATAAGATGTTGCATAAAGGGTGAAGAAGAAGCAAATGTTATTTTTTATAGATTATTTTATGTTAAATACTCAATTAGTAAGAATAAGTAGTATTCATCTTTAATTTTTTTAGTTATAATAAAATTAATTAGAGAAGGAAGGGATATTAGATTAGATGAGTAAGCAGAAAGTGGCATTGATTACTGGAATTACAGGGCAGGATGGATCTTATTTGGCAGAGTTTTTGCTTAAAAAAGGCTATATCGTACATGGTATTAAACGAAGAGCATCGCTTTTTAATACAGATCGTATAGACCATCTTTATCAAGATCCTCATGTAGAGAATAGACATTTTATTCTTCATTATGGAGAAATGACAGATTCTATGAATCTTACACGTATTATTCAAGAAGTACAACCAGATGAGATTTATAACCTTGCTGCTATGAGTCATGTCGCAGTCTCTTTTGAAACACCAGAATATGTAGCAAATGCAGATGGAACAGGTACACTACGTATTCTTGAAGCAGTAAGACTTTTAGGGCTTACAGGTAAGACACGTATTTATCAGGCATCTACTTCTGAACTTTATGGAAAAGTACAAGAAACACCACAAAGTGAACGTACGCCATTCTATCCACGTTCTCCTTATGCTGTAGCAAAGATGTATGCCTACTGGATTACTGTGAATTACAGAGAAGCATACAATATATTTGCTTGTAATGGAATTCTCTTTAATCATGAGTCTCCTGTGAGAGGAGAAACATTTGTAACACGAAAAATTACTAGAGCTGCATCCAAGATTGCTTTAGGGCTACAAGAGAAACTCTATCTTGGAAATTTAGATGCTAAACGAGATTGGGGGCATGCGAAAGATTATGTCAAGATGATGTGGCTTATTCTTCAGGCGGATGAACCTGAAGACTGGGTTATTGCTACAGGTAAAACAACAACTGTTAGAGATTTTGTTAGCATGGCATTTGCTTATGCAGGTATAGGATTAAAATTTATAGGAGAGGGTATTGAAGAGAAGGGAATAGTGGATACTATCGATAAAGACCGTATAAGTGAACTCTCTCTACCACTTAGTACAATAGGAACGTTAATTGGAAAAACAGTTGTTGCAGTAGATCCACGTTATTTTAGACCAACAGAAGTAGATCTTCTGTTAGGTGATCCAACTAAGGCAGAAACGAAATTGGGATGGAAACGAGAATATAAACTAGAAGAGCTTGTCCATGACATGATGGAGTCAGATCTTCATCTTATGACGAAGGATCAATACCTAAAAGAGGGTGGATATAAAATTATGAATTATTTTGAATAGGCAAAGTAATGGAAAAAAATAGTAAAATTTATGTGGCTGGACATAGAGGATTAGTAGGTTCTGCAATTATAAATAGCCTTAAAGCAAAAGGGTATACTAATGTTATTGGTAAGACACATAAAGAACTAGATCTTCTAAATCAGAAGGATGTAGAAGCTTTTTTTGAACAAGAAAAACCAGAATATGTTTTTCTTGCAGCTGCAAAGGTAGGTGGAATTGTAGCAAACAATACCTATCGAGGAGAGTTTATTTATGAGAATTTGCAAATACAGAATAATATTATCCATCAAAGCTATAAAAATAGTGTAAAAAAACTGATGTTTCTTGGCTCTACCTGTATCTATCCTAAGAATTCTCCTCAGCCAATGAAAGAAGAGTATCTCCTTACTTCAGAATTGGAATATACCAATGAACCTTATGCTATTGCTAAAATAGCAGGTATTAAGATGTGCGAAAGTTATAATTTGCAATATGGTACCAATTTTATTTCAGTAATGCCAACAAATCTCTATGGTCCTAATGATAATTTTGATTTAGAAAAATCTCATGTACTTCCAGCACTTATTAGAAAAATTCATTGTGCAAAACTTCTTAATGAAGAAAAATATGAAGAGGTTATGGATGATTTAGGTATGAACAGTCTTGAAGAAGTAAAAGTATATCTTTCAAGTTTTGGAGTAGATGCAGATAAAGTAGAAATTTGGGGTTCTGGTAAACCTATGAGAGAATTTTTATGGTCAGAAGATATGGCAGATGCCTGTGTTTTTCTTATGGAAAATAGAGATTTTAAAGAGACCTATACAATAGAAAATGGATCAAATACTTCTTGTAGTTTAAATGAAATTCAATATAGAGAAATTAGAAATACCCATATTAATATTGGAACGGGTATTGATATTTCTATCAAAGAACTTGCTGAAATGATTCGAGAGATTATTGGGTTTCAAGGAGAGCTTTATTTTAATACGGATAAACCAGATGGTACCATAAAAAAACTTACTGATCCGTCTAAATTACATGCATTAGGATGGAAACATAAAGTTGGACTTAGAGAGGGTATTGAAAGAATGTATGAGTGGTATAAAGGGAATTATAAATGAAAATAGCTATCGTAGGTATTTATTAATTTATGATTACAGTATTTGGTGCAAGTTTAACCCAGCAGAAAACAGGATATGCTTCTTACTTAAGTTCCAAACTTAATCAGCCAGTTAAAGTTTTTGGATATGGGGGAATGCATTTAAAAGATGCAGGAATATGTTTTATTGATAAAGTATTGGAAGTAAATCCTTCATATTGTTTTATAGATTGGTTTAGTACAGCATATAAAGATACTAATAAAGAGACGATAGAATACATTGATACCATCATCCATAAATTTACTATAAATAAATGTAAATTAATATTTTTATTTTTCCCAAGAACTGATGATAGTGAAAGAGAAGAATTTTATCTGTTTTGTAAAAGATATTTAGAAAAGAAAAAAATCTTTTATATAGATATTTCTCTTGAAATTAATCATAATAAATTAAATTCTATATTAAGAGATATTGTACATACTACAGATTATGGCAGTAGTTTGTATGCTAGTAAAATATCAAAAATTTTTAAAATGGAAAGAGAGAATATACTATTTCCAAAGAATATAAGAGAAACAAAATATTCTTATATTAATCATATTGTGGTTGAAAAGATATTTGATGATACTCTTATATTAAATGGAAATTGTCAAATAATTGGTTTTTATTTAACGGTAGGTACCCATAGTGGTATAGTAGAAGTGGATAATGGGAAAAATATACAAAAGTACAATACATGGGATATTTGGTGTACTTATCCTAGAAAACATTTTTCTTTATCTTTTTTTGTTAAAGATATAACAAAAATAAAAATTTTAAATGATGAGTTTGATACGAGTAATTGTAAAATAGATTTTGATTTTACAAAAGTAAGAAAAAAATTAGTTATTCATAATATTTATTATATTGGAGATTATTTAGAAGTTATTAATATAAATAATGGAAAAAGAATTAATAAAATACAGATTTTTTTTAATAAAAATATAAGACGTATAAAATATTATACACATCTATTAAAGAAAAGAGCATTCAACTTATGATAGAAAAACTTAAATCTATAAAAAATCATCAAGGTTTTATGAAGTATTTTAAAAATACTTCATGGCTTTTTGGCGAAAGAATTTTAAAAATGGGTGTAAGACTTTTCATTAGTGTTTGGATAGCTAGATATCTTGGTCCTGATAAATTTGGATTACTTAATTATTCATTAGCAATTATAACTTTTATAAGTATTTTTGTATATTTGGGTTTATCTGGAATTTTAGTTCATGAATTAGTAGATAAGCCAGAAGAAAATGAGAAAATCTTAGGTACAGCTTTTTTTATGAAAGTAGTTGGAAGTATAATAGGATATATTATCTTAATTATTTTAGCAGTCTTAACAACAAGTATTGGTTCTGTAAATTTTTGGCTTCTTATTATTATGGGATTAGGGTTATTTTTATTGCCTTTTGATGTTATAAGTTCGTTTAATGAATCACAAGTAATGGCAAAATATAGTGTAAAAGCAAAAAGTTATGCTTTTATTATTTCAACTTTTATAAAAATATTTTTAATTTTTTATGGAGCTTCATTGCTTTTTTTTGGATTTATGCAACCATTTGAATTATTTGTAGGAACAGTCTTTTTATTTTACTATTTTAATAAGCAAGGATATTCTATTAAAAAATGGAAATTTAATCTTAAGAAATCAAAGGAGTTGATAAAAAAGTCATGGAAGTTAATATTGTCATTTGTTTTTGTAACAATTTATTTAAAAATAGATCAAATAATGCTTGCATGGATGATAAATGAACATGAAGTAGGGATTTATTCTGTTGCAGTTACATTATCAGAAGCTTGGTATTTTATACCTATAGCTATAGTTTCTTCTTTGTTTCCAGCTTTAATTAAAACAAAAAAAATTAATTTTGAGAGATATCAACATCAGTTACAAAAACTATATGATTTTTTATTTTTAATTGCATTGGTAATTGCTATTTTAGTTTCTCTTTTTGCTAATAAAATTATTTTAACTTTATATGGTGAAGCTTATGCTTCAAGTGCTACAGTGTTAGTTGTTCATATATGGGCAGGAGTATTTATTTTTATGAGAACATTATTTAGCAAATGGATTATTATGGAAGATTTTTTAATTCTTTCTCTCTATACTCAAGGATTTGGTGGGGTATTAAATATAATATTAAATTTACTTTTTATTCCTACATATGGAGTAATGGGTGCAGCTATTGCTACATTATTATCCTATGCTGGTGCTTCTTATTTTATATTATTTTTAATAAAGTCTTCTCGTAGTCAAGCAAAGATGATGACTCTTTCACTTTTATTGCCTTTACGAGTAATTATATATAGAGGGAAGATATGGAACCATTAATAATTAATGCTAAGGATATTACAGCTGTTGTAGAAAATGACCTTTGTCATTCATGTGGTGCATGTGCTAATGTTTGCCATCCAGAAGTAATTTCATTTCATGAAACTATTGCAGGACATATTTTCCCAAAAATTAATTATGAAGCTTGTACTGCTTGTGAATTGTGTTCAGCTGTATGTCCAGGTATTATTTTTGGTAAAACAATGACTGATATGGTGAAGAAAGAAGAAGATCCATTTAAAGGTAGAGTTATATCAACATGGATAGGTCAAAGTAAGATAGAGAAATATTAAGTAATGGACAAAGTGGTGGTGTAAGTTCTGCAATTATTTTGAATGCATTGGAAAATAATATTATTGATACAGCTATTTTAGCTGTGATGAGTAACGATGGAACAATACATGGTGATGTAATATTAGCTTATAATAAAGATGATATATTAAAATCTCAGCAGTCAAAATATATACCTATTCCTTTATTAACTGCCTTATTACAAGTTAAAGAAAAACAAGAACGTTTTGCTATAGTAGGTCTTTCTTGTCATATACATGGACTTCATAATGTATTAGATAAAAAACCTTCTTTAAAAAAACAATTGATATTTTCAATAGGTTTAATCTGTGATCGAGTTATGGTTAGTTCAGGGATGGATTATTTAATAGAAAAAGTAAATATTAAGAAACAAGATGTTAAAGAATTTTATTTTAGAGATAAAAAACCAAATGGTTATCCTGGAGTAGTGCATATTAAAACTAATAATAATTCTCAGCGACTTTGTCCAGAAGAAAGAATAAAAATTAAGGATTTTTTTACTCCTGCAAGATGTAGAATATGTTTTGATAAAATGAATATTGCCTGTGATATTACTATAGGTGATCCTCATGGAATAAAAAATGTTGATAGAATACAAGGAGAATCATTAATTATTATACGAACAGAGAAAGGTATGAATTTACTTAGACAGTCAAATAATAGATTTCTGACTATTAAAAAAGTTTCTTTAAAAGATGCATTAAAAGGACAACATATTGAAGAGAAAAAAAGAAATTGGAGATCTTATATTGAGATATGGAAAGATTTAGACAAACCTATCCCCGATTATTATTTTTACTTAAAAGATAAAACTATACTTAATAGAAAGAATAAAGAGAAAAAACTTTTAAAGCATGCATTATTACTTAAAACTTTTAAAGTTAAAGAAGATTTGTTTAAACTTCTTTATAGAGTACAAAAACAAGAAGAAATTAAAAAATATATAATATTTCCATTTAAGATTATGAAAAAGATTATTATAAAAAGGATAACTCTATGATTATAGAAATAAAGGGAGCAGGTTCACTTAATAAGGGAGCAGAAATGATGCTCTTAACAATATTAGAACAATTTAGAGATGAAGATGTAAAGTTTACTATAGTTCCTCAAAAAGGTGTTAGTGATTATTCATTTTATTCAAAATTAGGTATATATCCTAAGGTTTGGCTAAGATATAAAGGTATCCAGTTTGGAAAGTTTGGAAAGTTTATACCTAAAAAGATAAGAGAATTATACGGATTGATTATTGATGAAGATATTGATGTAATACTTGATGCATCAGGTTTTCGGTATACAAGTCAATGGGGTGAACCTCCTACAAAATTAATGGCGAGAGAAGCTAAATTATGGAAAAAAGATGGTAAAAAAATTATTTTACTTCCTCAAGCTTTTGGCCCATTTATAACAGAAAATATTAAAAATGATATGAAAACAATAGTAAAGAGTTCTAATTTGATTTATGCAAGAGATCGCTTTTCTTATCAAGAATTATTAAAAATAACAGATGATATAAATAATATTAAACTATATCCTGATTTCACAGTTCTTTTTAAAGGTAGAATACCTTCATACTTTAATCATAAAGTAAAACAGGTATGTATTGTACCTAATCAAAGAATGAAAGATAAAGTAAATAATGCAAAAAATTATGAAAAATTATTTTCAAAAATTATTTATAAATTACAAGATAATGGTTTCTCTCCCTTTTTTTTAATTCATGGAGGTAATGAAGATTTAGAGATTGCTAAAAAAATTAATAATCTTCTTAATTATCAAATAGAAATTATTAGTGAAGAAAATCCATATTTTATAAAAGGGATTATAGAAAACTCTATTGGGTTAATAGGTTCAAGATTTCACAGTTTAGCAAGTGGTTTATATTCAGGAATCCCAAGTTTGGGTACAGGATGGAGTCATAAATACTTATATCTTTTTGAAGAATTTGATTATAAAGAGGGTTTATTTGAACTTACAATAAATGATGATGAATTAGATGATAAACTAGAAATGATTATGTGTGAAGATAAACGAAAAAAGATTAAATCAAAACTTTTAGATAAGAAAAGTAAAATTGAATTTAAAAGTCTTCAGATGTTTAAAGATATAAAAAAAGAAATTGGTCTAGTTTGAGAATATTACATATAATTGCTGGTGACCTTAATGGTGGAGCAGGGAAGGGAGCATATATTCTCCATCAAGCTCTTGTTGCATCAGGAGTAAAATCAAAAGTTTTTACAAATAGTAAAGTGGCTATTGAAGATAAGAGTATTACCACTATTTTAATCAGTGAAAAAGCAAAACTACTTAATATGTTAAGAGCTAGACTTGATAGATTACCATCACTTTTTTATAAGGATAGAGGAAATGTATTGAGTGGAGGATTTTTTGGTTTTGATTTTACTCAAACAAAAGAATATCGTGATGCAGATATTATTCATTTACATTGGATTAATAGTGCATTTGTTGATATAAAAGATTTGAGAAAGATAGATAAGCCTATTGTCTGGACAATGAGAGATATGTGGCCAATGACGGGTGGTTGTCACTATGCAATGGAATGTGAAAATTATCAATATGGATGTGGTAAATGTCAACTTCTTAAATCAAATATAGAAAATGATCTATCTAGAATTATTTTAAAACGAAAAAAGAAATATTTACCCAAAACTATAAAAATGATAGGAATTAGTCATTGGATTTCAGATTTGGCTCGAAATAGTACATTATTTAAGAATTATGATATAAGAACAATATCAAATAATATTAATATAAATGACTTTTTTCCTCTTAAAAAGAGTGTAGCAAGAGAAATACTTGGTATTATGACAAATAAAAAAATTATACTTTGTGGTGCAACACAACCTAAAGATTATTACAAAGGATTTAATAAATTTATCCAAGCTATCAATATTTTAAATAAAGAAGATTATTATTTATGTTTTTTTGGGAAGTTAGATGAGAATTTAGTTTCAAGTTTAGGATTTGAATATAAAAATTTTGGTTTTTTATATGATGTTGTTTCTTTAAGACTTCTTTATTCTTCAGCTGATGTTTTTGTTGCACCATCTATAATGGATGCCTTTGGTAAGACCATAGCTGAATCTATGGCATGTAAAACACCTGTAGTATGTTTTAATGCAACTGGTCCCAAAGATATTGTATCACATAAAATAGATGGATATTCTGCTGTAGCATTTGATGTTGAAGATTTGGCTAATGGAATAGAGTGGATATTAAATAATAATCAATATGATATGCTTTGTCATAATGCAAGAGAGAAAATTATTAAAGAGTTTGATAGCAGTATTATAGCAAAGAAATATATACAATTATATGAGGAAATTTTAAATGTCTGATAAAATTTGTTTAAATAAACAATATAGTACAACAAAAATGTTACAAAGAGAAAAACCACTGGTGAAACAAGAATTTTATGACCAATTTGAGTCGATATTTTTTTTACCTAAAGATGATAAAGGACGAAAATTAGAGGGTGGATTAAGAACAAAAGGATATTTTAAAAAATCATATGAGAAGAAACCATTAGTAACTATTGTAACAGTATCTTATAATAGTGAACAGTTTTTAGAAGAGACGATTAAAAGTATAGTCCAACAAGGTTATGATAATATAGAATATATTATCATTGATGGTGCTTCAACAGATAAAACATTAGAAATTATAAAAAAATATGAGGATGTTATTGATTACTTTGTAAGTGAGTCAGATAAAGGAATGTATGATGCCCTTAATAAAGGTTTTCTTCTTGCATCAGGA
>Ga0256843_1002150_pt1 | contig 14663 bp, 12 predicted proteins | sample AlvinellametaG_FD_191572 | JGI IMG/M metagenome (GOLD analysis project Ga0256843, IMG submission 191572) | Pompeii worm associated microbial communities from hydrothermal vent at the East Pacific Rise, Pacific Ocean - Alvinella | ecosystem: Host-associated > Annelida > Integument > Unclassified ... | reverse complement strand
CATCAACAGCCAAAATACCGCCGATAAGATAAAGGATGATTTGATATTTTTGATTCGCGCATTCTTGTAGCTCATCATGATGTTGAATACAAAGAAAAACAGCGATAAATACATGCTTGTAGCGGCGTAGGGTAAAAGTTCGGTATAATCGCCTATCCAAAAAGTATATACCAAGAAAATAATACTTCCGGCAGTAAGCCAAAAGGTAAATTTGGCTAGTTTTTCGCTGTACAAAGCGGTATCGAAAATAACGGGAATCAATTGGTATAACGAACCGAAAATCAGCATCATCAACCAGCCCAATACAGCGGTATGCGTAACTGCCAGTAATTTATGATTGTAATAAACTCCAAAAAAATCGGTAGCGGATAATACCATAAAAATACCTAATACCAAAAAACCAATAGCCGCAAATAAAAAATGCGGTTTGACGGTACTGATATCGGGTGCGTTGTCTGTATGTAAATTTTTTGCCATAATTGTTTTTTTTGAGACCTGGAAGGTTTTGAAAACCTTCCAGGTCTTATTTCTGTTGTCCCTACAACGATGGTTTATATACGATTAATTGCGTGTAATCCGGATCTATTTCCCGGGCAACGTAACTGAAATTACGTTTTTTTAATTCCGGCAACAAAAATTGCGGAATCCGTTTATGATGCACAAATAGTGCGTATCCTTCGGGTAATTGTTCTATCTTTTCCAAGATGGTTTGCATCGGCATGGGCATTTCCAAATCGCGTACGTCCACTTCTGGCATTTTGCCTTCATATTGTTGTTTTATACGTTCGAAATCACCTTCTTTTTGTTTGGGAATTTCAATATCCTTATGTAACTTTTTCCCTTCTTTTTTACCGGTTTTCTTTTCTATGCTGTGAAACTTACAAGGAACATCTTTCTTGCCAAAGAGCCGTTGCCAAAAATTCTGTTTTTTGCAATTCAATTTGAAATAGGTCAAATAATTGCCTTCGGCGTCTTGTTTCATCCAGTGAATAAAATTCTTCCCAATGAGATATTCTACCAGCGGAATCGGCTCAAAGTCATTGATAATCAATAGGATTTGTTCGGGTTTGATATTTTTGGCGGTTTTGTTGATGTATCCGAACGGATCTTTACCTTCGGCGATTATCGGACGTACATCGAGTTCTACAATTTCGCGGTTGGAAAAATCCGGCGGCAATAGCGCTTCTTGTTTTTCTTGGGATTGAGTTTCGTCGACATATTCAACTTCAAATCCAATCCGTTCCAAGGCTTTCAGAAATTCATTGACAGAAACTTTCCCTATTTTAGCCGCATCTTTTACCGATACGCGTGTAGCCAAACTACGCCGGAGAATCGGATTTTGCAATTTCCGGAAATTCTGATTAATGCCGGCAATCACATCAATGGCTTCGGGTTTTTCTTTTAATATTTTTGATATTTTAGTGTCTTGGGTTATTTTCATATTATTATTGATGAACTGATATCTATCAGACCTGGAAGGTTTTGAAAACCTTCCAGGTCTTTACATTCTTCTACGAGACAGGGCACGCCCTGTCTCTACATTGTGAAAAAAACGATTCCGTTTTCACGGCGCTAAAATACTACTTTTTATTTATTTGGAATTATTTTAAATAAACTTTTTTACAGCTTTTTTCGGCACTAAATATAACCTGCTGCGGTTATAATCGCCAAAAGTTATAACTTTCTGCGGTTATAACCACCAAAAGTTATGTTTCAGAATATTTGCTATGAGAAATAATTATTGAATCTTAAATAATTCTAAAATCTAACTTTTAATTTCTAATTTCTAATTTTACAATCTCACTGACAAAAACCGTAGTAGCCACGGCGGCATTCAAACTTTCGGCACGACTGTCGTGATGTTTCGGAATGTGGACTTTATGTTGTATGAGTTTTTGAATTTTATCACTGATTCCGTTCCCTTCATTACCGGTAACCAATATTCCTTCTTTCGGAAAATTTGTTTGATATACGTTATTACCTCGCATACAAGCCCCGTAAACCGGCAGAGATGTCTGCGACAAAAATGCTGCTAAATCCGTATAATAAACCGGCACATTCGCCAACGAACCCATGGTGGCTTGTACCACTTTGGGATTGTAGGCATCTACACTGTCCTCCGAACAAACGATATTTTTGATACCAAACCAATCGGCGGTACGGATAATTGTTCCCAAATTGCCGGGATCTTGCAATCCGTCCAAGGCGATAATCCAACCGGAATCAGGTAATTCTTGCCGTTGAGGTATCTTAAAAACCGCCAAAGCGTCTTTTGGATTTTTCAGGAAACTGATTTGTCGCAAAGTTTTTTTGTCGATGATTTCCAGCTTGCCTATATTGTTTTCTGCTTCTGAGATTTCAGTAGTGGAATAAATTTTAACCGGTTCAAAACCTGCTTGAAGAAAATCCCGAATACTTTTAATACCTTCCACGACAAATTCGCCGGAACGATTCCGGTATTTTTTTTGCTGTAATTGTTTGATATGTTTTTTTTCGTTGTTGGTCATTTTAAATATATTAAAGCGGTAAATTTATAGCCTCCATCCACCTGTTTTTTTTATGTAACTAACTTGAAAAATTAATGTAAATTTGCAGCAGTAAGCCCATATATGAGATACATTACAAAAATATCATTATTTTTTTTAATCCTGACGATAAGTTCTTGTAATATTTATCGCAAGATGCCCAAAGATAAATATTTATTGGCAGACAATATTGTTACTGTAGACAGTACACGCATAAAATCGGATAAAATTACGAGTTTAATCTTGCAACAACCCAATCCTGGGATCAACATCAATACCCGAATAATGGGTTTAAAAATTCGCATAAATTACCCTATTTTAGCAGATATCTATATGATTGCCGATCCCCATCCGGACAGAACATATTACGAATGGATAAAAAATCATCAAAAGACCTATAGATTTTTAGAAAAAGCCATTTCTCGCAAGCAGATGCTTCAATTACAACACTATTATAAAGATATTAATAAAACCATTCAAAGTATAGGAAAGGCACCGGTATATATCGATACCAATAAAATTGATCAATCGAGAAAGATATTAAATTATTATTATGTCAGTCATTCGTATTTAGATGCAAAAAGTCGTTATAATATTGACACAATCAGCCCGCACAGTGCTATTGTAAATTACTATATCAAAAAAAACAGGCCTTATATTCTAAAAAAATATGAACAAGAAATTACTTCAAGTTATTTAAAAGATTTGTACCAAAAACACGAAAAACAAAGCCATATTAAATTAAATAAACCTTATAACAGAGATGATTTTGTCGCCGAAAAAGAACGCTTAACCAACTTGTTCAGAAACAAAGGGGTGTATCATTTTCAACCTTCATATGTCAATTTTGATTTGGTTTATGATACAATCAAAGGAAAACGCGATTTGGAAGCCTATTTGAATATCCCCAATCGTACCATTACGGAAGAAGATACTGTTTATACCAAAGAATTTGTTCCATATCGCATTAAAAATGTCAATATATACATTTCCAAAAACAAAAATTTTGACCAAAGCTTACAGGTAGATTCCACCACCTACAATCAGGTAAATATATATGGAATTGGAGACAAGATTCGTTATCGTCCCAAATTACTCACCGAATCTGTTTTTATCAAAAAAGGGCGTTTATACAGCGACATCGACCGGCAACGCACGCACCGTTTGTTGATGAGTTTACAAAATTTTAAACAAGCTTACATTCAATATGTCGAAAATGAACAGGACAGTACCTTAACAGCCAATTTATACTTGATTTCCGAAAAGCGCTTTAGCTGGAAAGGCAGTGTGGATGTCACACATTCCAACATTCATGACTTTGGGATAAAAGGCGGTATGTCGTTTAGTGCTAAAAATCTCTTCAAAGGAGCAGAAGTTTTAAACACTTCCTTTTACTTGATGACAGCTACTTCAAAAGGCATCAATAACAGCAACGAAAAATTCTTTGATGTCAGTGAATTGGGTGCAGATATTACACTGCAAATTCCCCGGATTTTACTTCCGTTCGGCATGAGTAAATATATCCCTAAACACATGTTACCCAAAACACATTTCACCTTTTTATCCAACACCCAAAATAATATTGGACTGGACAGAAGTAAATATGCAGGAATCTTTGGTTTTGAATGGCGACCGATTAAAGAAAGAAAATATAAAATAGATTTAATCAACTACGAATTTATCACCAATAAAAAAGCTGAAAAATATTTTGAAATTTACAAATTGGCTTATGAAAAATTACACGATATAGCCCAAGCTTATCATTATAACGACATCACTGAAAAAGATGCAGACGATTTTTTGCAACAAATGTTAAATGACCACAGGATTAGTCCAGATACTTTAAGAATTTTAAAAAGTATAGATGAACGAAAACAACGCATCACCCAAAATATTTTTATTTTAAGTAATAAATTTGATTTCTATTACGACAGTCGTAAACAACCTTTACAACAAGATTTTTATCTGTTTAATTCCAGTTTTGAACTGGCCGGGAGTATGTTACGTCCGTTTATCGGTCTGTTAAAATTACCCCAAGATAAATTAGGGCAATATACCATCAACAATGTACCTTTTGCCGAATACTTTAAAACAGATTTGACCTTTGTCAAACACTGGCGTTTACGTAAAGAACACATTTTGGCTTACAGAGCTTTTATAGGCTATGCCATTCCGTACGGTAATTCAGATAACATTCCTTTCACATCGAGTTATTTTGCCGGTGGATCCAATGATATCCGCGGATGGCGTGCTTATACATTAGGACCGGGCACTTCAGGTGGGCCTAACGAATTTAACGAAGCTAATTTCAAGCTTACCTCTAATGTAGAATACCGTTTTCCTATTGCCGGATATTTTAAAGGAGCCTTGTTTACCGATGCCGGTAATATATGGAATGTACATAACGGATCTAGCGACAGTGATAGTCAGTTTCACGGGCTTTCGTCCTTACAAGATATTGCATTGGCTTCGGGCTTCGGATTACGGGTAGATTTTACTTACTTTATCATCCGGTTTGATTTAGGCTATAAAATTTATGACCCTTCCAAAGACGGAAAAAACCGCTGGATTGATTTTAAAAAAACCAAATTTACCGACGGAGTTTTAAATCTTGGAATCAGTTATCCATTCTGATATTGTTGATATCCCCGATAGGTATCTAAGCTAATAAAAGATTTATATGATAAATAAATGAGTTGTAAAACTATTGAATCGTGAAACCGTGGTGTTATTGAACCATGCAAATGGATTTACACGACAACTGCATGAATGATAAACTTATGCAATTCTGTACTTTTTTGCAATTTTTTGCGTTAAAATTAATTAGATAGCAAGCATCATAAATCTAAAAGATAGTAGATGCTGGCATAAAAATTGTACAAATAATTGTATATTTACTTAAAATTTTCTCAATGAAAAAGATTCTTTTACTTCTAATTTTCAGTATTTTTTTTCAAGGACAAGCTCAGTTAAGTGAATATTGGAAAACTCCTCCTTATTATATCAAAACCCTTAAACTTGACGATGGAAAAGCAGAAAAACCCTCACCCATTATACAATTGGGACACCCTATATATTTTTCTTTTGACGATTTGCAAGCAGACGAAAAAGAATACAGCTATAAAATTGTTCGATTTGACGAAAATTGGGAACCAAGCCGGTTAAATGAATCTGAATATATTGATGGATTTGCTTCAGACCTCATAACAGATATAGAACAATCTTCCGGGACCCTGCAATCATATACCCACTACAGTTTGAGGCTTCCCAATGATAATACCCGTATTTTATTAAGCGGAAATTATATGCTTCAAGTACTCAATGAAGACGAAGAAGTGGTTTTTAGCAAAGCTTTTATCTTATACGAAAAAAAATTAAATGTAGGTGTTCAAGTTAAATGGCCCAATCAAACCAGTATAAAAGATCGCATGCAAATGATTGACTTTGTGCTATATAAAGGAAATTACCACATTATGAACGAAACTGAAAGTTTGTCTGTTAAAATATTTCAAAACAACGACATCAGTTATTCCATAGATTTTCATCAACCTACTTTTTACAAAGGCAATCAATGGGTATATCATTATCCCCATGAAGCTTTATTCGAAGGAATTAATGAATTTCGCCGGTTTGAAACTACCGATATACGCGGATATAACTACGGAATAGCTCAAAAAGAATTAAATAATTTATATGATTTTTATCCCTACACAGGTGAATTCCGTTATCATTATATTTATTACAAAGATATTAACGGTTCCTATATCCTCAATAGCGATCAAGCCTTGGAAAATGTCAATACCGAAGCGGATTATGTCAATGTACATTTCAGTTTTAACGGAGTTTTGGAAAACAATGAAGAAATCTACGTCATCGGCAGATTCAACGATTTTTATCCTACGGAAGATTACAAGTTGGAATACAACGACGAAACTCGCAAGTATGAAGTCAGTGTACTACTCAAACAAGGTTACTACGATTATATGTTTGTAACCAAAAATCCGCAAGGCGAAATTGATATGACTTCCATTGAAGGCAGTTTTGCCCAAACCGAAAACGATTACAGCATTGTGGTTTATTATCATCCTCCCGGGGGGCGTTATACGAAAGTTATCGGTTTTGGACAAGCCAATTCTGATAATATCAAATAAATATACCAGCGAGCGAATGATTTTGAATCATTCGCTCGCTAAACTTTTATTATCAAACTATCTTTGAAAATAGTTTTATTGTATAAAAAACTATTTTATAAAATAGTTTTATTGTATCTTTGCAAAAAACAATATGGCTATCAGCGATTTAAAAATATTATTTGATGTTCAACACAAACTATTGAGCAAAGTCCCACATAAATTTCAAAGAAGTCTTTTTCAACAAATAAATTGGGAAAATAAATTAATTGAGATATTTGGTGCAAGAGGAACCGGCAAAACAACTTTGTTGTTGCAAAAAGTAAAAGCACTATTACCGGAAAAAGCACTGTATGTTTCAGCCGATTATCCGTACTTTTTTAATAAAACTTTGTATGATTTAGCCAAAGATTGGGAATCTTACGGTGGAAAATATTTGTTTATTGATGAAATTCACCGTTATCCGGCTAAACAATCTCATTATGATTGGTCTGCTGAAATCAAATACATTTACGATACATTTCCGGAATTGAAAATCGTTTACAGTGGTTCGTCAGTTCTTGAACTCTATAAAGGACAAGGTGATTTAAGTCGTCGCAAGTCAGCTTATCATCTCAACGGATTATCGCTTAGAGAATATTTAGAACTAACTGAAGTTATCAACTATCCTGAATTAAGATTAGAAGAAATCCTTTCCAATCATCTTTATCACACCCATAAAATTACGAGTAAAATAAAAATTTTACCGCATTTTAAATTATATCTCAAACAGGGATATTATCCTTTTTTTACTTCCATTGGAAATTCCGATGAATATTATATCCGTTTGAAGCAAATCATCAATACCATTATTGAAAATGACTTAACTTCTGTACTGGATATTCATTATGAAACCGGCGTAAAATTAAAAAAATTATTAGGGGTTATTGCTACCAGTCCGCCTTATACTTCCAAAATCAAACATATTTCAGAAGTTCTCCGCATAAAAGATTACAGACGTACATTGAAATTAATCGACTATTTGGAAAAAGCAGAACTTGTTTTACAATTAAAACAACAAGCTAAAGGTAATAAAATACTTCAAAAACCCGACAAAATTTATCTGAATAATACGAATTTAATGTATGCTTTGGAAATTGCGAGTATCGAAACAGGAACTGTCAGAGAAACTTTTTTTTTCAATCAGTTAACAGAAAAACACAGGGTTTTATTTCCGAAAAACGTCGATTTTTTAGTCGATAACAAATATTTTTTTGAAGTAGGCGGAAAAAACAAAAAAAGAAGTCAATATGAAAACATCTCGGATTTATTTATCGTTTCGGATGAAATGGAAAATGGTTTTGAACATAGAATACCTTTGTGGATTTTTGGTTTTTTGTATTAAAGAGCCCAAGCGAGCGAATGACTTTGAGTCATTCGCTCGCCGGATTTTACTTCTCTAATTTTTCTAAATAATAATCATACAAGGCAAATTGCGAACGAAGCGGTTTTTTGCCGTCTTTTTTGTATTGATTGTCTTGTTTTTCATTAAAAATACGTGCTTTTACATTGTCATTCCACGAAATATTAAAAGTATCGATGAGTTCTTTTTTGATATTTTCGTCATATACCGGTGTGGTAACTTCTACACGACGGTCGAGATTCCGGGGCATAAAATCCGCCGAACCCATAAAGATTTTAGCTTCATTATCCGGTCCAAAAATAAACAAACGCGGATGCTCTAAAAATTTATCTACAATACTAATCGCTTCGATATTTTCACTCATTCCTTTAATGCCCGGAACCAAACGGTTGATACCTCTAACGATGAGTTGAATCTTAACGCCTGCTTGACTGGCTTTGTACAAACGATCAATCATTTTACGATCGGACAAACTGTTCATTTTCAAGCGAATCAAAGCTTTTTTACCTTGTTCGGCGCGTTTTATTTGCTCGTTGATCAAAGCATACATTTTGCGACGGAAATAATGAGGAGATACCAGCAGGTGTTTATATTTGGGAATTTTGTAATTGATATCAAAAAAGTCAAAAACTTTGGCCACATCGTCCAAAATGCCTTGGTCGGCGGTAAATAAGGTGTAATCGGTATAGATTTTAGCGGTTTTTTCGTTGAAATTACCGGTACTGATAAAACCATATCGCTTGATTTCGCCGTGTTCTTCACGTTCTATCATACAGATTTTGCTGTGTACTTTGATATCAGGAAGTCCGAATACCAAATTGATGCCTTCGTTTTTGAAAATTTCGGCATATTTGATATTTTGGGCTTCGTCAAAACGGGCACGGAGCTCTATTTGCACAGTGACTTTCTTTCCATTTTTGGCAGCATTGATCAACGAACTGGCAATTTGCGAATTTTTAGCCAAGCGATAAATTGTAATTTTAATTTCTTTTACTTTGGGGTCGAGTGCCGCTTCACGCAAGAATTTTACCACATATTTATAATTGTGATAAGGCGCATACAGCAAATAATCCTTTTCTTTGATTTGTTTCAAAATACTCCCCCGCAAGGATAAATCTTTGATAGGCAGTTGGGGATATTGCTTGTACAAGAGTTTTTTTCTGCCCAAATCAGGAAAGCCCATAAAGTCACGATGGTTGTGGATACGTCCGCCCGGAATTAAACTGTCGAGCTCATCGATTCCCATTTTTTGTTTGAGAAAATCTAAAGTATCATCAGCAATGGCTTCATCATAAATCAAACGTACCGGTTCGCCTTTTTGACGTTGGCGTACATAAAAACTCACTTTTTCCAAGATGCTTTTTGTACGGTCGGTGTCTTCTTCAAACTGGGCATCACGGGAAATTTTTATCACATGCGCTTCAATTTTATCGTAGTCGAAAATGTTGAAAATCTCGTCCAAATTGTAGCGGATGACATCATCCAAAAGCATGATATAATTCTTATCACCCTCCTTGGGCAATACGACAAAACGCCCTAAATCATCGGTAGGTATTTCTACCAAAGCATAAATGGGTTCGGTGATATCGTCTTTGATTTCACGACCTTTTTTCTTGCTCATTTTTACGGCCAAATACACCGATGAATCTTTGATAATCGGGAACTCCGGCAGGTCATTCAAAACGATAGTTACCAAAGACGGACTGACTTTATTGATGAAAAATTCACGGAGAAATTCGCCTTGTTTTTTATTGATCTCACGTTCGTCAATCAAATGAATATCGTGTTGTTTCAGCTCTTCGAAAATACCTCGTCGTACCCGGCGCATTTCATTTTGCTGTTTAATAGCAATGGCAGTGATTTCTTTGAGCAATTTTTTGGCTTGACGCACTTCAAATTTGCTTTTTTCCGGAAATTTTCCCAAACTGATCCGTTGTACTTTGGCATAGCGGACTTTGAAAAACTCATCCATATTGTTAGAAAAAATTCCTACAAAACGCAAGCGTTCCAAAAGAGGCACTTTTGGGTCAGATGCTTCTTGTAATACACGTTCGTTAAAGGAAAGCCAACTGATTTCTCTGTTGATATATTTTTCTGGAAGTAAATTGTGCGTCATAGTCTTGTTTTTTGGTTGATATTTTTTTTCAGGTATTAAACTTTAAACCATATAAGCTTTTATAAGTTTTGATTTATAAAGGATTTGCTTCGCAAATCATGTAAGTTCATATAAATTTTTGATTAGGTAAATATTATAATAATCCATTATTGTTAATCGTAATGAAACCGGCATTTGGCAATGAGAATTTCATCTTCTTTAACGGCATAAATCAATCGGTGTTCCCCGTCAATTCTACGCGACCAAAAACCTTTGTATTTGTACTTCAAAGGATCAGGTTTACCAATTCCCGTAAAGGGGTGCCGGGCAATGTCTTTTAGCAATGTATTGATTCTTTTGACATATTTTTTATTGGTCTTTTGCCAATATAAATAGTCTTCCCATGATTCATCGACAAAGATATATTTCATAATTCCAATAGATCTTTTTCAAAAGTCGAACCTTTTTTTAGTTTTTTAATGGCGGAATCAAGTCTTTCTTCATTTTTTTTGGACGACAATTCATGTTGAGTTGCTGTTAGTGAATTATATTCTTCCAATGAAATCACTACCACACCGGAGCCTTTGCCACGATTAATAATTAAAGTCTCAAAATCATTGGTAACCGAATCCAAATACTTTTTAATGTTTTTTCTAAAATCAGAAATACTCGTAGTCAACATAGCTATATAAATTTATAATGTTGTACAAAAATATGTACAAAATTTGATTTTTCCAAATCCCTATCACAACTTCATCTCCAAAATTTTAGCCGTAATGGTTTTATACACATCACCCTCAACATTCAAATCATTGACCTCAAAATACATCTTGGTATTTAGCTTGATTAACTCCGGTTTTCCCTTGTGATAAGCTTTGATGAGAAGTCTGTAATTACCGATACTTTCCGTTCCTTTTTGTTCTTCAAAACTCAATAATTTTGTTTCTACAATTTGAAAGCTATCGATCTTCTTCAAACCTTGGTGCTGAAAAACCGCCTTGCTATTTGCCGGCTTAGCCCAAAGTTTACGGGCATATTTGTCGATATAAGCTTGTAAATCTTCGGGATTTTTCCGGTTATTGACCACGGCTAACATATCCAAAAACTGTTTGGTTTTTTGGCGGGTAATTTCATTAAAATCTTCCGTTGATATTTCGGCTTCTTCCGTTTTATTTTTATTGATTTGCTTCTTCTCCGGTTGTGCCGGTGTAATACGAGGTTCATAACGTTGTATCACCTCCGTATCCTTGACAGATTCCGGACGCATCATCTTATTCTCGCCACCGGCTGCACAAGCCGAAAGCAAAAAGATAAATGTTGATATGTATGTTAAATATTTCATTTTTAATGATTATATGATGAACCGATGAATCGATGAATTGATGAACCGTTGAACCGTGTAATTGTTTAATTGCGCAACACTAGGTGACTGAGTGATACCCAAGTGTGCTTGGGTATTGTATCGAAGTCACCGTGTAACCGATTTGTAAAGACGCCATGCATGGCGTCTTTGTTCCGTAGACGTGATTTATCACGTATAGACGCGACAAATCGCATCTTTACGGAACAACAAACCGTAATTTATTGATTTTCTTGTTTTTATATCCTATTTCTAATATTTTTATATTCCGTATCAATCCGTTTGGGATACACATTTGTGCGATAAAATCTTCTTTGTCATAGAGTTCGATTCCTTTTTGTGTTCCCAACCATTGTTGATAAATCAAAGCATCATCGGCTATCAATTGGTCTAGTTGTTGACGGCGTTTTTCCCAATTTTGGGTTTCCGAAGCCGAAAAATGTTGCAACAACAAAGCAACAATGTCCGTTTGCAAAACGATTTGTTCGTTATAGTCACCGGTTTGCAACTTACGACTGATAATCACATCTTTGTAATACGGTGATTCTATCCGCAATTGCACCTCCGGCAAATTACTCTTAAATACCACACAATTTTGCTGTAAAGGCAAATTCTTTTCACTTTCACCGGGAATCAACCAAGTTACCTTTAACTTATCGATGTTTTGTCCGTTTTCATCCGTAAAACAAAACCGGATATGATTCTGTGATTTTCCGGTAAACGAAAAAGCTAAAATTCCCGCAACAAACAAAGCCAAAGCTCCATATACATAATATTTATTCAAGTGCATTCGCTTTGAGCGTTTTTGTTTCTTTGGTTGAACTGCTTGATGTTTTTGCTTGAAATCCGCCCAATTTTGGTAACCGGTATATTGCGACAGCAAATTTAGCATATCGATACGCGGTAATTTTTGTATATCGTTTCTAAAATAATTGTAAAACCATTTTTCGCTCACCCGTCCCTTGACTTTGTGTAACAAATCTTCTTGAAAACGCACAATATCCTCCCCTTTCCACTGCGAAATATCAGGCGATAAGGCAGTATTTTCCTGTAAAAAAGTGTAAGAAACTTCTTTTTTCAGCTGTTCAAATAATATTTTTTCTTGTTCTGTCAAATTTACAATTAACTGATTTTGAGAAAATTAAGATTATACAAGTCTTTTACAAGTGTCTTACAAAGTTAATACAAAAATCATTCCGCCCGTGGAAGTATGTTTGTGGTGTGATTTGATGACGGATGATGGATGCCGATGACGGATGATGGATGACCGGTGACCCTGTTGGATGCCCCTTGTTGGGATACCCCTTGTGGGTATCCGTTAATATTAGCTATCCGCAGTACTATCCCTATTGTTAAGATACTCCGGTTGGATGCTAGATGAGCGATAACGAATAACGAATTAGAAATTACGAATGACAAATTAAAAAATAAAAGAAATGAAAAAACTGAGCCTAATACTATTAATTGCACTTTCTGCATGCAGTCAAAGTCAATATGCAGGTGAAAATAAAAAAGCCGTTTCAAGAATTGAATCAGCCCAAAAAATAGACAACAATACTATGGATGTTGCCGGGGAAACGACTGCTGGTAAAGTTTTGTCAAACGAAAATCCATTGGCAGTACAACCCAAATTAATCAAGCGCGCATCATTGGTTTATCAAACCGACAGCATTGAACCCGAACACCAGCAAATCATGCAGTGGGTAAATCGCTTTCAGGCTTACATCTCCAAAGACAAAATGGAACAGAATGATTACAGAAAAAGCTATGAAATGGAAATCCGTATTCCGGTAAAAAATTTTGAAAATTTTGTAAGTGAAATCAAAAAGCATGTAAAACAGCCGGATTATTTCAACATCAACACCGATGATGTAACCGAAGAATATGTAGATGTACAAGCCCGCCTAAAGAATTACAACCAACTCAAAGAACGTTATTTGGCGCTGTATAAAAAAGCCAAGGAAATCAATGAAATCATTGATATTGAAAACTACATCAATGACATTCAAATGAAGATAGACCGTTTGGAAGGCAAGTTAAAATGGTTGGACAACAAAACCACTTATTCGACCATGAATATTGAAATCTATCAAAATATCGAACAAAAAACCATCGAACCCGAGAGACCCAATCGTTATTGGACAGCTTTGAAAAACGGTTGGTCATTGTTAAACGGAATATTCCTGCTCATCTTAGAATTATGGCCCTTAATCCTGTTGGGGTCCGGACTGTATTTTCTGTGGAAAAAGAAAATAAAAACCAAATTAAACCAAGACTAGCAAACCAGTGAGCCGATAGGCGAACACTGGCGACCAAAAGGAGCAAACTGGTCGAGCAAAGCGAAACACAAAAAAACTAACCCCTAAAAACTAAATATTATGAAACCGAAAAAAACAAAAAAAGCCGATTTGAACAACTACAGTTTTAGCTTTATGTTAATAGGACTGGTAGTAGTGATGTTTATCACCTTAAAAGTGATTAATATGAAAACTTATGCGTCCGCCATTGAGCTCGATGATATTACCTTGAATGGTGAAAATATCGACCAAACAGAAGTCATCAAAATTGAAGAACCCAAACCGGAAGTAAAAATTGAAAAACCCAGAGAATTGGTTCAGCTAAAAATTGAAGAAGACGATAAAAATATCGAAGAAGATTTGTTTAAGGATAGTGAACCGGAAGAAAAGGAAGAAATTGAAGAAGCAGAAAATTTGGAAACAGCAGAAGTAGAAGAAGGGCCTAGCATAGAAGTTCCCTGGACAAAAGTAGAACAGGTACCGGTTTTTCCCGGTTGTGAAAAATATTTAGGAGACAACTCCAAATTAAAAAAATGCATGAATGAAAAAGTCAACAAATTTATCAGCAGAAAATTCAACCCCGAAATAGCGCAAGAAATAGGTTTAAGCGGTACCAGAATACGAATTTTTACCCAATTTACCATTGATGAAAACGGAAAAATCACCAATATTAAAACCCGTTCACAACACAAAGAACTGGCCGGAGAAGCCAAAAGAGTCATCCGTTCATTTCCCTCTATGAAACCCGGAAAACAAAGAGATAAAACCGTAAGAGTTACCTATACATTACCCATAGTGTTTAATGTTGCCGACGAGTAGTTTGTTTTTATTTGTGTATCAAATCCGGAATGGAA
>Ga0256843_1002149_pt1 | contig 14670 bp, 12 predicted proteins | sample AlvinellametaG_FD_191572 | JGI IMG/M metagenome (GOLD analysis project Ga0256843, IMG submission 191572) | Pompeii worm associated microbial communities from hydrothermal vent at the East Pacific Rise, Pacific Ocean - Alvinella | ecosystem: Host-associated > Annelida > Integument > Unclassified ... | reverse complement strand
TTTAAACACTTTGTCTTCCTTAACACACTTTTAACAAAAGTATACTATAGTTTTACAAAAATGGATAAACACAGATGGGAAATATTGACCTTATTATCATTTTAACCACAGCTTTTTTAGGTTCTGTCGGACACTGTATTGGTATGTGTGGTGGTATTGTTGTCGCCTATACTTCAAGTAAAATAGATCACAAGTCCTCATACCTTCAACAAACAGCCTCACATCTGGCCTACAACTTTGGGCGTGTCACAACCTATGCCATACTTGGTGCTATCTTTGGTTATGTAGGAAGTGTACTTGCATTTACACCAACAACAAAAGGCTTACTCTTTGTATTTACAGGAGTACTCATGATACTTGCCGGGCTTAGCCTTCTTGGTAACTTCAAGTTTCTCAACTCAGCTGAATGGTCTGTTTCAAAATATGCCTGGTATCAAAAAAGTTTTAGAGCCCTTATTACCTCCAAATCATACCTAAGTTTTTACCTTTTAGGCATGCTCAATGGCATCATCCCTTGTGGGCTTGTTTACTCTTTTGCCATATTTGCAGCTAGTACAGCAACACCACTAGGTGGCGCTTTGGTTATGGCTACTTTTGGTCTTGCGACTATCCCTGCACTCTTTTTCTTAGGCTTTCTCACCAAGTTTTTACAAAAAGGAAACCTCAGAGGCACTATGATGAAACTCGCAGCCCTACTTGTCATTGTTTATGGTGTCTTTACCCTAAGCAAAGGCTATAAGTTCATCGCCCATCCAGATGAAATGAAAGCCATGATGGATAAAATGCATACAGAAGGCATCGATGAGAGTAGCATGACAGGTAAATTTAACGGTATGAAATGTGCTCCAGGTAAATGTGGATAAATAAACTTGGTTAATAGTTCATTTATCCTTTTGAACTATCATTTAAACACAATAACAGTTAAAAGGAAAAGATATGTCAAAAGTAGTAAAAGTCATAGAAGTACTCGCTCAATCAAATAAATCGTGGGAAGATGCTGCTGCAACTGCTGTCAAAGCTGCAAGCAAAAGTATTAAAAATATCAAAGGTATCAACATTACCAATATGTCTGCAAAAGTAGATGGTAACAAAATTGTTAAATACCGTATCAATGCAAAGATTTCTTTTCTTATAAAGTAATCTTTATTTGTGTGGGCAAACACCCACACAAATACGCTATAATTCCAACATGAATCACATTAAAACTTACGCCTATACCCATACCCCACTCTCTTTTGATTTTAAACAAACTGTAGAACGCTTTTTTGTCGAAGAGATACCTCTTTACCCTTTTACTGGTACAGGAAACTACCTCGTACTCAAAATCCAAAAAACTGATATGAGTACTTGGAAACTCATTACCGTTCTTGCCAAAGCCACAGGCTTACAAGAACGTGACATAGGTTACGCAGGTCTTAAAGACAAAAATGCAACTACCATACAATATATTTCCATTCCTAAAAACAGAGAAAAAGAGCTTAACAAAAACCTTACTACTGAAAAGATAGAGATACTCGAGCGTACCTACAACAAAGCACCCATAAAAGTAGGACACTTAAAAGGCAATAGCTTCTCCATCGTCCTCCATAACATCAATGCACATGATGCAAAGTTTTTTAACACCACAGCTAAAAAAATGCAAAAAGAGGGCATACCAAATTACTACGGTTACCAACGTTTCGGTGAAGATAGCCGTTCATACCTCCAAGGAAAAGAGATAGCCCACTCAGGGAAAAAGCTCAAAGGGAGTAAAGAAAAACTCCTCGTATCAGCCTACCAAAGTTACCTCTACAATAAGTGGCTAGGAAAAAGAGTCAAACTCTCTACCATCATAGCCTCTAACAACGTAGAGAATGCTGCTAAAAAGCTTCAGTACCCACTAGAACTTGTTAAAGTTCTAGCCAAGCAACCACAGCTCTTTAAACTCTTTTTAGGGGATGTCATTATGCCTTACCCTAACGGTAAACTGAGCTATGTTAAAGACATGCAACAGTCATCTGAAGCGTTTAAACAGAAGAAAGTCAGTCCTACAGGGCTACTATGTGGAGAAAGAGTAGAACGTGCCAAATCCGATGCTTGCCACCTTGAAGAACCTTTTGATGACACAGAGTTAACTGCGCTAAGAGGAGACAGACGTTTCGCATGGATATGGCCAAATGAAGTAGAAACTGAATATAACCCAGACAGTAAAAAACTCACAGTAGAGTTCTACTTACCTAAAGGCTCGTATGCGACTACATTTTTAGAAGAGATTGGGAAGTTTTCACTCAAAGAAGAAAAACAAAAAGTAGAGAAGAAGTAACTATTTTCTTCCTCTCCCTCTTTTCTTATTTTTAGCCTTTTTTTCATCTTTAGGTTTTGCAGCATCATAGACTTTAAATCCATCACGCTTTGTTGTCTTACGTTTTTTCGTACTAGAAAATGTTGTAGACTTCTTCTTTTTCTTTCCAAAGGCACCATCTGCACTTTTATGCTCTTTGGGGTTCTTTCTAGCTCCTTTTTGTACCACTACAACTTTAGGTGCGTACCCCTCTAATTTCTCTTGAGGTATGGCTTTACCCATAAGCTTCTCTACATCTTTCAATGCCACCATCTCAGTAGGTGATATAAGCGTAATAGCCAAGCCTTTAGCCCCTGCTCTACCCGTACGTCCTATACGGTGTATGTAGTCACCTGTGACGTGAGGTATGTCATAGTTCATGACGACTGCTAGGTTTGGTATGTCTAGCCCACGTGCAGCGATGTCTGTGGCTACAAGTACACGTATCTTCCCCTCTTTAAAACCTTGCAATGCACGGCTACGTTCACCTGAGCTTTTACTCCCATGTATGACTGCAGTTTTGAGCCCAGAGAGGTTCAGCTCTTTAGTCACTTCATCGGCTACTTCTTTCTTACGTACAAAGACAAGTACTTGTTGGTAGTTACGTGAGCCTATGAGGTATGAAAGAAGTTCAGACTTCTTCTCTTTTTCTACAGGGTAGACTATCTGCTCCACTGTATTAGCCGAAGTTCCCATAGAGTCCACTTCTATGAGCTTAGGCTTAGTGAGTATTTGTTCTGCCAGTCTTTTAACCGAACCAGAGAGTGTTGCAGAGATAAGTACATTTTGGCGACGTGCAGGGAGGTGTTGAAGTATCTTACTCACTTCATGTACAAAGCCCATGTCTAAAATGGTATCTGCTTCATCAAGTACCAAATAATCTACCGAATCAAGATTGACATTTTTTTGATTGATATGCTCTAACAATCTCCCAGAAGTAGCCACGATAATGTCCACCCCTTGCTTTAACCTATTAGCCTGAGAAGTAAGATTCGCCCCACCATAAAGGACGATGCTCTTTAAAGGTAAGTACTTCCCATAAGCCTCTACAGAAGCCTCTACCTGCTTAGCCAACTCACGCGTAGGCACGATGATGACTGCTTTAGGGTAATGCTGCCCCTCAACAAAGTTACGAGAAAGCTCTTGGAGTATAGGCAAAGTAAACCCAGCCGTCTTCCCCGTACCTGTCTGAGCACCCGCCATGATGTCAGAACGTGTAAACATCACCGGTATAAGAGCCTTTTGTATAGGTGTAGCAGACTCATAGCCTTTGTCTTTAAGGGCTTTGAGTATCTTCTCATCTAGCCCTAAAGTTGCTAATGATGTGTTGGTATCTTTTGCTTCTGTTGCCATCTTGGTAGCCTTATGGTTTTATGGATGTGATTATAGCAAATTTAAAAAACAAAAGTATATAAGAATATAGAATTAAATTCTAAGATTAAGTTTGATAGTATATTCTAATAAAGACAATTAGAATGTATTAGGGACATTAATCAAAAATTTACTCAACAATAAAAAACTGCTATCATTTATTATAACGTTGCAAGAGTCATTTATAGCCATAGTGCCATTTTTTCTACTTACTTCACTCATCACACTATCTTACTTTTTTGTACTCTATTTAGATATTGATTTTTATTTTATTAATGCAGAAAAACTCAAAATATTTTCTCATTTATTACAGTCTTTTACCTCGTTGATAGCGGTACTGACGATTGCATACTTTTTTGCCATTAGATTTAAAGTATCACAAATTATTGCATCTATACTTGCTATTACTGTCTATATTACTCTGTTTCTATTCGATACAGGTACCATGCCCAACAGCTCCATAGATACGACATATGGATTTGATACCAATATTTTATTACTCCCCATACTCTCTACCTACTTACTCAAAATATTTTATCCTATCTTTTCATTACAGATAAAACATGATGATGGAAACTACCATATCTATTCATTATTTAACTATATATTTGTATTTTTAGCAGCCTATTTTGTTACGCTAGTTATTGATATTTCAATTGATTATATTATCTACAATTTCATCATAAACTTCAATCCTTTAGAGAATAATTTACCAGATATTATTACCCTAGCCATTCGTAATTTAATGGTAGAAGTATTATGGTTTTTTGGGATACATGGAGAACATGTCATCAATGGTATTTTTGGAAAAGAAATCTTATTTAAACAGCTCTTTGAAAATCTCACCTATGGAGAATTCAATAGAATATTTGTACTTTTAGGAGGTGCAGGGATAGGACTTGGCCTATTGGTTTCATTACTTATTTTGGCAAAAGAAAAAAGTATCAAAACCATTGTGAAAATTTCTATTCCTTTTAGTATATTCAATATCAATACCCTACTCATATATGCTGTAGTTGTACTCAATAGATTTTTAATTATTCCTTTTCTTTTTCTCCCCTTAGCAAATTTAATTATCGCCTATACAGTATTACACCTATTTCATATAGATTTTACGCAGTATTATGTGACATGGATAACACCTGTATTTATCGATAGCTATTTAAAAACAGAGGGAAATCTTCTTGTAGTATTTTTACAACTCTCATTGTTAATAATAGATATATTTGTCTATACATACTTTGTAAAAAAGTTTTTAAAGTCTCAATCATCACATCAACACGTTCAAAGCTTAGAAAAAAACTTAAATATCGGGATTGAATTAAAATCAGAATCTAATATAGAATCATTTAAAGCACAAAAAGATATCATCCAGGCAAATATAAATGTTGAAGAAATTATCAGTAATTTAAATCAAAATACTATCTTTGTTTATTATCAACCAAAAATCAATATAAAACACAATACATGTAATACTTTTGAAGCATTGATTAGATACAAACAAAATGGAAAATTAGTGGGTCCTATTTTTCTTGATACCATAGAAAAAGCTGGCCTATCCCATATTATTGATCTTTGGGTATCGATACGAGTAAAAGAAGATTTAGAAAAATGGAAAAAACAAAACTTTTTTCCAAATATTAGTATCAATATTCACCCTGATACACTAAAATCCCATGCAGCAATGAGAAAAATTACAGATATTTTAGAACATGAAGATATCACTTTTGAAATCATAGAACGAAGCTTTTTATTTCAAAGTGCAGAAAACAATTTAACATTAATTCAAGACAAAGGTTTTGGATTTGCCATAGATGATTTTGGTATAGGATATTCAAGTTTTAAAACCCTAGTAAAACATAATATAACTGAGTTAAAAATTGATAAAAGTCTCATAGATATTATAGATACAAACAAAGGATATTTAGTCTCTAAACACATATCCAGTTTATGTAAGGATTTAAATTGTCTCATTGTTGCCGAAGGTGTAGAAACAAAAGAGCAATTAGATCTAATCAAAAAAATGGATATTGACCTTGTTCAGGGATATTACTTTAGTAAAGCTATCCATTTTGATGAAGTATTAAATTTTAAAAATCAATATGAGTCATCAATCTAAATTCAAATCTGACTTTTCAAGACGACGCTGAAGCTTCATCTTCTGCTTGGCTACTTCACGCATATCTGCATGAGAGTCACTCTCATCCATAATCTCTACACCAAGTATCGTCTCAACACAATCTTCAAGTGTTACGATACCCTCTGTCTGATCATATGAGTCTTGCACTAAAAACATATGCTCTTTCTTTTTGATGAACAAGTCTAACGCCATAGAAACAGGAATATTTTCATTTATTTTGTAAATGTCTTTTTTGATACTATTGAGCGTTACGGTATCATCTTGTAGCGCTTGTTTAAAGATTTTCTTTGTCATGACCATACCAGTAATAGTCTCAATACTACCATCAAATACAGGTACACGAGAAAACTTAAATATCGCAGGTTCATTCTCTACGATATCTTGAATACTTCTGTTCCCATCGAGTGCAAAGACTACTGTTCTAGGGGTAAGTATCTCTTGGATTTTAATGGTATCAAGCATAAGTATGTTCTCAATGACATCTGACTCTTGCTCATCTAGGACACCTTCATCTTCACTCATGAGTGTAGACTCTATGAGCTCTTCACGTGTAAGGCTCATGCCCTCATCATTTTTCTTAATACGGTTGGTTACAAAAAGTGTCACAAGAATAATAGGGTACGTTATCCAGATAAAAATACGAATAACATACGCTGCCATAGGGGCAAGCTGTTTCCAGTATGTTGCACCAATCGTTTTAGGAATGATTTCTGCAAAAAACAAAATGGCAAAGGTTAAAACAACTGAGACCCAAAATACAGCACTAGAACCAAATACATGTTCCGCCTGCGCACCTACGGCAGCAGCACCCAAAGTATTGGCAATCGTATTTAAGATGAGAATAGAAGCGATAGATTTATGAATATTTGTTTTGTGGGATTTAAGTAAGTGCCCCACCTTTGGCTTCTCTTTCTCAAGCACTGAAATGTACGGCATATTAACCGAGAGTAAAACTGATTCTAAAACAGAACAGATAAAAGAGATAACCACTGCGGCTACAAAATATAAAATTAACAAGTCCATATGACTAAAAAAATCCTTATAATAATATGAGGGTAGCTAACCCTAAAAAGCTAAAGAAACCGACAACATCGGTTACTGTAGTCAAAATAACGGTACTTCCTATAGCGGGATCGACATCTAGCTTTTTCAATAAAAGCGGCACCATAGAACCAAAGAACCCTGCTGAGAGTAAATTGATAATCATTGAAAGTGCGATAACAATGCCAAGCATCCCTTTGTCAAACCAAAGAGAAGCAATAATACCCATGATTATAGCAAAAAAGAGTCCATTTGCAAGAGAGAGTATTACCTCTTTCTTAATAGTACGAAAGGCATCATGTTTAGCAATGTCTCCAAGCGCTAACTGACGTACAACAACGGTGAGTGACTGTGTACCTGCATTACCACCCATAGAAGCCACAATAGGCATCAAAATGGCCAAAGCAACGATACTCTGTAAGGTCTCTTCAAACATCCCAATAACCAATGATGCAGCAATAGCAGTCAATAAATTGACCGAAAGCCATACAGCACGTGCTTTACCTGCTTTAAAGATGTCTTCATCTTCCTCTGCATCATCATTCACCCCTGCAAGGTTATACATCTGATCCGTTGCCTGTTCATTAATAACATCGTAAATATCATCTGAAGTAATACGCCCAAGTAATACACCATTTTCATCAACTACAGGCATAGAGTTTAAGTCATACTCTTGAAATTTTTGTACGACATCATCTATCGGATCATGATCCATAGCAACAATAGGTTTAAACTTTTCAGGTGACTTTTCTATATTATCTTTTAAAGTTTTGTTAAAATCAAAGACTAAAAGATTATCAAGTCCAACACCATAACGGAGTTTTTTCTCACTATCTGTCACAAAAAGATAATTAACATTTTCAAGTTCGTCTTTACGACGTAACTCTGCAAAATCTTTGATGACATCATGTACATTTTGCTCCAGCCCTGCAGTATAGACTTCAATCTGCATATAAGCACCAGCTTCGTCATCTTCATACTGCTTAAGCTGTAAGATATCTGCCTGATCTTCAGAGTCGAGTTCATCAAAGACCTCTTTTGCCATCTCTTCATCACGCTCTTCAAGCTCTTGGATAAAGTCTGTCTGATCGTCAGACTCTAGTTCTGTCAATGACTCTGCAATCTCCTGTGCGGTAAAAGACTCTAATACATCTTCAAAATATCTATCAGGAAGTTCTAGCGCCACATCGGCGATGAGTTCTTTAGGTATAGACTGTACAGCATCAGCAAAACTTTTATCATCCAAATCTTTAAGAAGATTGGCTATTTCTGAAGGGTGCAGTTCATCGTGGGGGTGTGCGTTTAAATATTCTGTGAGTTTATCCATATCAATCCCCTTATCATAAAATAATTTTTAGAATTATACTTGATTAAATATTAAAAGTGTTGAAGTTTACTAGAAGTAGATATTATGGCCGAATAAATCGACCATAGCAGTATTATTTTTCTGGAATATCACACTGTTTAGTGATAATACAGAGTGGACAGAAGTTTACAAGTCCTGCAATAAGTGGGATAGCACCAAGGTAAAACCATTGATTTCCACTATATACACCATATCCGATAAGCGCTGATCCAAGTACAATTCTAAATGGTCTACAAAATGATCTTATTTTATTGACGTTCATATTGTCTCCTTAATATGTTGAAGTTGTGACAGTATACAGAAAAAATGATTAAAAGGGGAGAAAATCACTCTTATTTATGAATAAGAGTGATTGTATGAAGTAAACTTAAAGTTGAGGACCAGCTGATGCGAAGTCAAACTCTCCACCATTATCATCGTAACGGTGGAAATTTTCTTGGAACATACCTGCAAGCTTAGCAAGCATAGCATCATACTCCTCTTTATTTGCCCATGTCTCTCTAGGATTAAGTACTTTGTTGTCTTTAACACCTTCAAGTGTTTTAGGAATCTGAAGATTAAAGAGTGGTAAGGTATCAAACTCTGCATTATTAATGGAACCATTTAAAATACCATCAATACATGCTCTTGTATCTTTAATACTCATACGTTTACCTGTACCGTAAGGACCACCTGTCCAACCTGTATTTACAAGATATACATTTACACCATGTTCATCTATCTTTTTACCAAGTAGCTCTGCGTATTTTGTAGGGTGTAGTGGTAAAAATGCTTCACCAAAACATGCAGAGAAAGTAGCTACTGGTTCTGTAATGCCACGTTCTGTACCTGCAACTTTTGCAGTATATCCAGAAAGGAAGTAGTACATTGCCTGGTCTTTCGTAAGCTTAGACACTGGAGGGAGTACACCAAATGCATCAGCAGAAAGAAAAATAATATTATTTGGGTGCCCTGCTTGTAAATCTTCTTTGTGATTGGCAATATGCTCTATTGGGTAAGATACACGTGTATTCTCTGTTTTAGAGCCATCGGTATAGTCTACTTTTCCCGTAGCATCAGAGACAACATTTTCCAACAATGCATCTTTAACGATGGCACCATAAATCTCAGGCTCAGACTTTGCATCAAGGTTAATAACCTTGGCGTAACATCCACCTTCAAAGTTAAAGACACCATCATCATCCCAACCATGCTCATCATCACCGATAAGTGCTCTTTTAGGGTCTGTTGAGAGTGTAGTTTTTCCTGTTCCTGAAAGTCCGAAGAAAAGACATACATCGTCATCTTTACCCACATTTGCAGAACAATGCATAGAGAGTTTACCCTCTAGTGGCAACCAGTAGTTCATCATAGAGAAGATACCTTTTTTCATCTCACCACCGTACCAAGTACCACCAATGATAGAAATATTATCTTCTATATTAAAGACCACATACACATCTGAGTTCATACCATGTTCTTTATACTTTGTATCCACTGTTTTACAGGCATTGTACACTGTAAAGTCTGGTTCAAATGTTTCAAGTTCTTCTTCCGTAGGACGAATAAACATGTTTTTTACAAAGTGTGCCTGCCATGCTACTTCAGAGATAAAACGTATAGAACGTTTAGAAGATGCACTTGCACCTGCATACACGTCAGTTACATAAATGTTTTTGCCTGAAAGTTGTGTCAAGGTAATATCTAAAAGCTCTTCATAAATAGCTTTATCAATTTTTTTGTTTACATCACCCCAAGCAATATGTTCATTTGAAGGTGCTTGGTCTACAAAATATTTATCTTTAGGACTACGCCCTGTAAAGATCCCCGTATCACACATCGCTGTGCCTGATGTTGAGATTTTACACTCTCCACTGTTTACTTCGTGCGCTTGCAACTCGTCATAACTTAGATTGTAATAAACATCACCGATGTTCTTTAGTCCCAGTTTGTCAAGTCCGTTGGGCGTTTTGGTACTCATAGTATCCTCTTTATAGATAATTAATTTTATTTCTAAAAACTAGAAATTTGGTTTAATGCTAAAGCATAAATCAAAAAACAAATGTTTTCTGATTTATACCCTAAAAGACATAAAAAAAGGGAAGTGAATCTTCACTTCCCTTTGAAATGCTATTTAAAGATAGAAAGTAACACACCTGCTGCTACGGCAGAACCGATAACACCAGCCACGTTAGGACCCATCGCATGCATAAGCAAGATGTTTCCTGGTTTTTCTTCAGAACCAACCTTCGATGCAACCCTTGCTGCCATAGGTACCGCAGATACTCCTGCTGCACCAATAAGCGGGTTAATAGGCTCTTTTGAGAACTTATTCATAAGTTTAGCCATAAGCACACCTGCTGCCGTTCCTGCAGAGAAAGCAAGTAGCCCGATAACCATAATCCCTAGTGTTTCAGCGACAAGGAACTTATCTGCCTGAAGTGTCATACCTACACCAAAACCTAAGAAAATAGTAACAACGTTAATCAGTGAGTTTTGCATCTCATTAGAAAGTCTATCAACCACACCTGATTCTTTTGCAAAGTTACCAAAGGCAAATGAACCCATAAGTGGTGCTGCATCTGGAAGTACCAATGCAATCATCATAATAACAACCAATGGGAAAATAAGTTTTTCTAACCTATTTACCTTTCTTGTTGTCTTCATCACAATTTGACGCTCTTCTTTTGTTGTAAGTGCTCTCATTATCGGTGGTTGAATAACAGGTACCAACGCCATGTAAGAGTACGCAGCAACCGCAATAGCACCTAACATCTCAGGAGCCAATGCAGAAGCAATAAAAATAGAAGTAGGACCATCAGCCCCACCAATAATAGAGATAGCTGAACATTGTCTCAATGTAAAGTCAACCATGCCTGTGTACTGTGAAAGTGCTGCTGCACCTACAAGTGAACCAAAGATACCAAACTGTGCAGCTCCACCAAGTAGTGCCGTTTTAGGGTTAGCAAGCAATGGACCAAAGTCTGTCATCGCCCCAACACCCATAAAGATAAGCAGTGGGAAGAACTCATTTTGAATACCCATACTGTAGATGATACCAAGCATATGTCCTGGTGCACTCATATCTGCAATAGGAATATTGGCAAGTAACCCACCAAAAGCGATAGGTAAAAGAAGCAGTGGTTCAAAACCCTTACCAATAGCCAAGTAAAAGAGTACAAAGATAATAAGGAACATAATCACACGTCCCCAGCTTTGTGCGAAAAGAGACATCTCTACGCCTTGACCATTTTTAAGTCCTTCAACAGGGTTAATAATGGCATCCAAACCTGTAGTATGAAAGAATGATTCTATCAATCCAGCAATACTTTTTTCTTCGTAAGTTGCTTTTTCTTCTGCAATCAGCTCTGCCTGCGTTTTAAACACAGTAGCGCCTGCATGTTCGTTTGCTGTTGCCACATTTGTAAAAAATGCGAAAACAAACAGCAGAGAAAGTAAAAGTTGTTTGAGCTTCATGCTTACTCCATTGTGGCTAAAAGTTGGGCGTCTGCGACTGTGTCGTTTACATTTACATTAATAGAAGCAATTTTACCTGCTTGAGGTGCTGCAATATCAATTTCCATTTTCATTGCTTCAAGAATCATGATGATATCACCTTCAGCTACTGTATCACCCGGGTTTTTAAGTATTTTCCATACGTTACCTGGTGTTTGAGAGTTGATTTCAATGCTTCCTGCTCCTGCAGGTCCAGCTGGTGCTGCCGCTGCTGCTGGTGCCGCTGCTGTTGCAGGTGCTATTTGAATATCACCCTCACCTTCTGCTACTTGAACGCTGTATTGTTTACCATCTACTACTACTGTATAATTTCCTGCCATTTCACTATCTCCACTACAATTATTTTTACCTTTTCTTACCATGAGAGGGCCTTCACCCTTCAAGAACGCAATACCTTTTTGATCACAAGCTCCAGCAATGAAAATATTTTCATCACTTGCTTCCAATCCTTCTTCTTCCAACACTTTAGTCCAGTGTGCGATAGATTTTGTTTCATCTCTATCTGCAATGTCTAAAGGATTTTCCGTTGTAGGATCTAGCTTAAGCTTCTGAGCTGCAAGTTCCATGATTTCTTTGTCTGCTTCCACAGGAGTCTTACCAAAGTAACCAAGAACCATACGACCATATCCTGGAGCAATTTGCTTCCATGGACCAAACATCACGTTTGCATAGGCTTGTTGCCAGTAGAACTGACTTACTGGTGTTACAGATGTTCCATAACCACCACGTTCAACCACTTCTTTCATCGCTGCAATCACTTCGTCAAATTTCTCTAAATCACCAGAATCTCTCATCATCTGAGTGTTCGCTGTAAGCGCGCCACCAGGCATAGGAGAGAATGGAATAAGAGGAGAAACCTGAGTTGCTTCAGGTGGTATCATATACTCAGCAAGACACTCTTTGAGTCTCTCTTCATACTTAAGTATTTTATCTAGTTTCAAGTCACCAAGGTTATAGTTGGTTCCTTTCGTTGCATGAAGCATCGTTAAGATATCTGGCTGTGATGTACCACCAGATACTGGTGATGCTGCCATATCGATACCATTCGCTCCTGCTTCAAGTGCTGCAAGATATGCAGCCACAGAAACACCTGCTGTTTCATGTGTATGTAGTCTTAAATGTACACTGTCACCAAGAAGTTTTCTTGCCATTGCGATAGTCTCATAGACTTTATGAGGGTTTGCAGTTCCTGATGCATCTTTAAAACAAATACTGTCAAAAGCAATCCCTGAATCTAAAATATTTCTCAATGTTTTTTCATAAAATGCTACATCATGTGCACCTTTACATCCTGGAGGTAAATCCATCATTGTAACAACTGCTTCATGACTCATACCATGCTTTTTAATAGCTTCAGCAGAGAATGCCAAGTTATTTACATCATTAAGTGCATCAAAGTTACGTACCGTTGTTGTACCATGTTTTGCAAACATTTTTGCAAAAAGGTCAATCATCTCACGGCTACCTGTATCTAACATCACGGTATTGATACCACGTGAAAGTACTTGAAGATTTGCGTCTGGTCCTACAATTTCTCTAAACCCATCCATCATATCGAAAGCATCTTCTTGTAAGTAGAAGTAGAGTGATTGGAATCTTGCTCCACCACCAAATTCGAAGTGATTTATCCCTGCATTTTTTGCTGCTTCAACTGCAGGAAAAAAGTCATCCATAAGTACACGACCACCAAAGACAGATTGAAATCCATCTCTAAAGGTTGTGTCCATTACATCAATGTATTTTTTAGCCATTTACGATACCTTGTTTATTGATTTTTACGAAATTCACTCACGGCTGCAACGATAGCAGCTACGTGATGTGCTTCTTCTGTAGCATTTGAAGAAGCAGGTGCAACTTCAGGTGCTTTCTCTGGAAAGAATTTATTGATAAGATAAGCTTGAAGCTTAACTACCTGAACGAGTACCATGAGGAAGATAAAAACAATTGCCATCCCCAGTACCATAAACTTTAGGCCTTCGCCTACTAAATCGATTTCCATATATCCCACCTTTTAATAAAAGTTCTACTAGTTTTGTAACTCAAATTTTAAAATAGTTTTGCTTGTTACTAGTTAAAAATAGAGAATTATCTACGTTTTCTTCGACGATTGTTATTACGTGTTGCTTTTTGCTCCACTGCATACCCTTCCATCATCTCATTGACAGTCTCTTGGTCAAAACCAATTTGTGAGCCAATATGCTGTTTCTCTTGCTCGATAAGTCTCGACATAAGCTTCTCTAAGAGCAGCTCTTGATCCATATCAGACATGTAAGATAACATCTCTGCTGCATCATTGTGAATATGAATATCACGAATCTGCTCTGCAAGGTACTCACGTCCTGCCTCATCGAGTCCTTCACCACCTTGAAGCGTAGCCAAACGCATCTCAGCTCCTACCTCTTTTTGTATACGCTGCAGTTCTCTAAACTCTTCTGTGGTTACCAGTGTGATTGCCTGTCCACTCTTCCCTGCACGTCCTGTACGTCCGATACGGTGCACATAAGACTGTGGATCAAAAGGGATATGGTAGTTAAAGACATGTGTCACATCTTTTACATCAAGTCCACGTGCAGCAACATCTGTAGCTACCATGATTTTAATCTCTGATCTTCGGTAAGACTTAATCATGATTTCTCTGTCTCTTTGCTCTAAGTCTCCATGCAGACCACCAGCACTAAAGCCTAGTGCCTGTAAATGCTCAGTAAGTCTATCTACCTCACGTTTCATACGACAGAACACAATACATTTATTGGTCTCTTCTGTTTCAAGCAGCTTGATTAACGCTTCATCTCTTTGATTTTCGTTTATCATGTAGTAACGCTGATCAATAATATTGTTTGTTGTCTCTTCATCCCCTACCGCAGAGATAAATTGTGGTTGATACAAGATATCATTTGCCAGCTCTTTAATAGGCTCTGGCATCGTTGCTGAAAACAG
>Ga0256843_1002148_pt1 | contig 14673 bp, 13 predicted proteins | sample AlvinellametaG_FD_191572 | JGI IMG/M metagenome (GOLD analysis project Ga0256843, IMG submission 191572) | Pompeii worm associated microbial communities from hydrothermal vent at the East Pacific Rise, Pacific Ocean - Alvinella | ecosystem: Host-associated > Annelida > Integument > Unclassified ... | reverse complement strand
TGAAAGCTAACACTATCACACCAATAGAAGCATGGGATAATGATGAGTCTTATATATATGGAGAATTGCTTATATCATCCGAAAAAGAGAATCCATATCCTTATTTAAAAAATATTCTTAGTAGCTGCACAGTACTAAGAGTAAGAAATATGAGTTGTATCTTAGATAAATTTGATATGGATTATTCTGAATTTGATAAAAATATAGCTAATGATTTAGATAATTTTGTTAATAAGTTAGTAAAGTATAGTCAGAACAATACTTTTCCAATGGTACTGAATACTGATGAAAAATCTTACTTGCACACTATGAAAAATGGGGTATTAATTACTCCTATAATTGACAATAAGATAAATAGTTTTGTAGTGAATATTTTATCAAAAAATAAAAATGCCTTTGAAATTATCAAAAAATATGATGAACAAATACACGAAGAATTTTTATCAAATCTTGAGGAGGGTATGATTGCACAACCTTTATTAAGTACTTATTTTAATATTATTAATGATGATATCTTGATTCCAGATAATGCCGAGTTTGTTAAAATTTTACAAACTAAAGCAGATATGTTTCAAGAAGTACCAAATGACAAAAGTAAGGCATATGGTAAAAAAAGATACAAAATTTTCTAATAAAAGTCTATATTATGATTGAAATCCTCTACAAAAACCCTATGAAACCCCTTATAATACTGGGGTTTTCCTATAGCAATCTTTTTAACATCTTTTGTAGAATTTTCTATAGTGAAGTTAGCTATTATGTGTATATGGTTTGTGTTATCGTACATAATATATTTATTTTGCTAATAATCAGTGGGTAAAAAATTGGGTAAACTTATAAAAACTTTTTCATAAAATCCTTTGTTTTATTGTATCTCATCCAATCTAAGATACCTGCTAAGGTATCTCCTTTGGTGAGATATAATAAAAACTGTATAAAGGTTAAAATCATATTGTTCGATAATAAGAAATATAATAGCTTACAAGACAAGATGAGTAAATATAAATTTAGAACTTTTTAAAGGTATACCCTAAATTTTACCCAAATTTCAAAAATGATAACTATTAATTTTTCTTACAACATAAACTCAATAGCATCTCTTGCATTACCAGTACAAAGTCCACCATCAACAAGATTAATCTCTATAAACTCACCCTCATCATCTTTTTCATTACTACTGTAAAGATTAACAACATAGCCACTATCAGCACTTTTAAATACTTCATAATAGAGATTGTTATATGTAAACTCTACACTCTGATTTAAAATTAATAACTTAGAAAGTGCAGTAACTGTCATCTCCCTAAAGCGTTCTTGTTGTAGTAAAAATGACAAGCCCTCATAAGTCCATTCTTTAAAGTCCTTTTTGGCTTCGTTTTTAATATAAGTGTTTATCATCTATGAAGCTTTAAGAGTGGCAAATCGTGTAGGCTCAAATTGTAAATCTCTTTCTATCGCAAGACCTAGTGAACCGTGAATACTCTCTAACTCTTCTAATGTAAAGTAGCCTAGTTCATCTTCAAATCCTCGCACATAGCCATAACAAGTATTTCTATCTGATTTTGAAAATTCTATTATGTACCAAGTCCAATTAGAATCAGGTGTAAAAAGTTTAACATAGCATAGAGGGTTGGTTTCTCCCTCTGTTGCATATAAATCTGGTATATCACTTAATAGTGTTTGTGGTATTAGTTTACTCATATAGTCCTTCCTTTTGACAAAATGATGCAACAATTACTGCACCAACTATTGAAGCGACAAATATCATATCTTTTGTGCTAAATTTACAGTTTCTATTTCTGATGATTTCCATATTAAGCCGCCTGTTGCTCTATAGGTTTATACCACATCTTAGTAGCACCATCCCAACGGAAGCCACAAGCTTTTATGCTGTCTTTCTTGGCAAATATATCATCTCCAACTACTACAAGATTTTGATCTTTTTCCATAATTGTCAGACCTAAATTGTAGAGTGAAGCATAATCTTGTGGGGTATTGTTTTGTATCTGCTGTGTTGGTTGTTGGTACTGTTGCTGTGGAACTTGTTGTACTTGTGGCTGAGAGTATTGTTGTGTTGGTTGATTTTGGTGTTGTCGGCTCTTATCGTAAAGTGAATTACCAAACTGATTCCCAAAACTTCTAAGAGTTCGTTTAATAGCATCTGTTACTGCTTCTTTTGCTCCTCCTTCATGAGCATCTGCTAGAGTTTTTGCTATACCTGTACCAAACCCTACATCTTCACGAGTTACGGTTTTAGAGTGCTGTATATCGTGTACTGTTATATTTATAACTGCTTTATAGCAAATGATATTATTTTGATTATGGTTTAACTCTTGTGATACTTGTGTTAAGTTTGTTATGTTGTAGTCCCAATTACCATAACCAAATATCTTATTGGCTGTTTCAATTACATCAAACCCCTCTAAATAAGAAAGACTAACATTACCTTTTGAGCGACTTTTTATCCTACTGCTATCTAACTCATAGGCTAGAACTTGATTCTGTTTATCTGTAAACATTAGACTTTCTCCTTATGCTGCTTGTTGTTCAACTATGTTTAGTAGTTCGGTGGCTTGGTTATTTGAGCTGTTACGACGGAAGTTCACTTTTATTTTTGCAGGAACTTCCTCTTTAACTACTCCAACCTCTACAAACTTATCTATCTCATTCATACCCTCTAGTGTTGTCATAGCTTCTTTTACACTATCTTCATCTATAACTACTCTAAAGTAACCTAGCTTTATAAGTTCTTCTGAATTGATGATATTAAGAGTATCTTTGATTTTAGTTTTCTTTGGTGATATAGTTATAGATGATATTGCTGTACCATCTAATCTATCTATCCCATACTCTGCTAAAACCTCTGCTGTTGCTTCTAGTGCTGTAGTTTTTGCTAAGGTTAGATTTTTCTTTAGAGTTTGAAGCTCTTTTATATCATCTGAGATATAAGCTATTTTATTGTCTAACTCTTTGATACTAAGACCGATATAGTCTGCTTTGGCATGGTAAGGTTTGTTTGATTCTAGCACTTGTCTAACATAGTTTTTAAACCACTCTGTTTTATCTGTATTGATATTTTCTATCTCTGTTTGAAGTCTATAGTTTGTCATTTTCATAATGTTATTTTTCCTTATGCTGCTAATGCCATTTGTGGCTGTTTTATAAAAGCTATACGCTCTGCAATATCCCAAAGCCCTTTATTGACTTCAATATCCTTACCAATAGACTTAATCTCTTTACTTGTAAATCTGCGACCTGTTTCTTTGTTGTGTCCTGAAACATTGCCACGAAGTAGGTTCTCTTGAATTACATTCATAACTGTATAGAGATCATCTTCAGTATCTTCTTCTCTATGTGGAATAAGCAAATCCGTATGTTCTACTTGCAGATGCTTATCGAATCGCAAAGGGATACTGCTTTTAGCAAAAGATTCTTTTTCAAGTTCTGACAACTTGATAGATTCAAGTTGCTGTATTTTTTGCATAAGTTTAGGTTTGATGGCTGTGATTTGTACTACTGCATAGGCTACATCATTATCTCGTTCACCAAGATGTTTAATCTTATATGTTTCAAATACAGAGTCGGCGATTACAAGACCATTACTGCACACGAAGCGATAGATACCTGCTGAGATAGAGAAGCTTTTACTTCTGTCATGTGAGTTGAAGAGCAATAATTCTACTGCATTATCTTGTGGATGCAATAAATCATCGAAGTGACGAAATCTTACTAAGTGTTGCTGATACCCTTGTTTCTCATTATCTCTTACACTTGCTTCACTTACTGATACAGGATACCAGTTGTTAGCTCGTATCTCCTCTATAACATCGATAGTTGGAATGAAGTGGTATTTGTCACTTACTTCAAAATGTGGTTCCTCTGTAAAGAGTGCTGGGGCTTGAGCTAAAAGCTCATCGTTTGTTAGTGGATATTGTGACATGGTGGTCTCCTTCTGTTTTGTAAAAATTTGTTATGATGGTAATGATTAGTATATAGTCTAATCATCACAAGCTTCTTTTAATGCTGTTCCTACTGCTATTGCAATTGTTAATACACTACATGCTGATGCCATTTTTTCTCCTTTTTTTATCTGGTTGAATTTTTTAATGCAATACTTTGCACACCTATTTTAGTATCTGTTTGCATATCTCTTTTGGTAGATAACACACATCCCAATCGCCTAAATCTACGACTCTCATTTTTAACCTCCTTGAATTTTAATAATTTAAAAACACTACATAGCTATCCTATTGATAGCCATGTAGATAATTTAAAATATTGTTGTGGGTTTTTAAAGCTAATAGAGTAGGATTACTACTCTTGCTTACTGTCTTAATAATATATGGTTGAAATTTTTTAGAAATCAATTTGTATCTATAATTACATAAGTTTGATACAAACTACTTGACATTATTTAAAAAACTTGTTAAACTGTCATCATAATTAAGTAAAGACCAAACTAAAGGATGTTAAAATGGTAACTACAAAACATTGTCAAGCTAGGATGACTCAAAGAGGTTTACCAAAAAAATTACTGGATCTTGTTTTAGAGTTTGGAAAAGATAAGGGTGACAAACTTATTCTAAACAAAAAAGCTACACAAAAAGTAATTGATGAGATTGATACGATAAGAAAAGAGTTATTGCGAATTATGGACAAAGGTGGTGTAACAGTTGTGCTAGATAATGATTCTTTAATTACAGCATATAACACTAACAGCTACAAGAGAAATTAGGATGGCATTATGAAAGAATTATATAAAAACTTAGATGACCTTAGAGGCTATGTTAATATTGAAGAAGCTTTAGAACTTGTTTATGTAGCTAAAGCATGGAAAAAATTATCAGAAGATAACAAGATAGAAGATGAACTTACTTTTGATAATTTTTATAGTAAAAAAGTAGAGGTTAAAAAACTAGCTTCCATTTTTAAAGAACTTGCAAAAAATATCAAACTCTTTAACTTATATAGTTTTAATACTAAATCGTATGATGATAATAAACTTATAAAGATACTTGGTATTGTGAAAAATGTAGAAAAACTACCAAGTGTTAATGATAGTTTTTACTCTGACAAAGGCAAAGCAAGTGATTTTTCTGTTTCCAATCAAGTAGCGAAACTTGGGATAAAGCTACTAAATGGTGATAGTAAAGAGTTATATGTTCCATTTACTAATGGCTTTGCTTATGTACAATATACAGATAAAAAAATATATGCTGATAGCCAATTTCCAAAAGCTGAACTCTATGCAGAGTTAATTAAAATATTAGAAGAGAAAGAGATACATTTTTCTTTAACCAATGCTTTAGAAAATCCAACTTTTACAAACCCTGATGCACCACATCTTTTAAGAGAGTTTGAATCTGTTATATCATTTCCAGCTTTTGGGTTCAGAAGTAAATTGGATCTTAGTAAAGATAAGTTTCATAGATTTCAGTTCCAAAGGGGAACTGTTTTAGATATAGCTCACTTTGAACATATATTAGCCCAAACAAAATTAAAAGCAGTAGTTTTAATGCCTGTAGGATTTACATATCGAGCTGGTAATGAAGAGAAATTTAGAAAGTATCTTATTGATAAAAACTATCTTGAAGCTATTATTCAACTACCACCAAACTTACATAGTGCTACATCAATCGAGACTACATTTTTTGTAATAAATAAGCAAAAAAATAATAATAAAGTATTGTTCATTAATCTTAAATATGAAAGCTTTATCAAAAGAGATGGAAGAAAACTTATTTTTAAATCTATTGATGAAATAGTAGATATTTATAAAAATAAAAAAGAGCTAGAAACAATCTCCTCACAAGTTACAAATGAGGAAATTATGATAAATAATTACTCATTTGCGATTGATAGATATGTCATATCACAAGAAGCAAAAGAGCTTCAAGAACTATTGAAACAGTTTGAGCTAATCAAGCTTGAAGATATAGCTGAAATTAGAAGATCACAACTTTTTAAAGATGAGCAAGAAGGTAAAGAGGTTTATGAAATCTCTCCATCTGATTTTAGTAAAGCTGGATACACTTTAGAGTGTGGAAAAATTAAACAAATAGGTTCACAATATAAACGACTACAAACTTATAAATTAGAGCCTTATGATGTGCTTTTAAGTACCAAAGGAACAATAGGAAAAGTAGCTATTATAGGAGAGAGAAGTGATGTGATGATAGCTTCACAAGCAATTCAGGTTATAAGAGTACAAGCTACAGATAAAAAAGAAAAAGCAATATCTCTTTACATGTTTCTCAAATCAAATCTTGGACAAACAATGTTATCTTCTCTTGTTGCGGGTGTTGCAATGCCTCAAATTGCAACATCTGAGATAAAACAATTAAAGATTCCTGTTTTATCACAAGAGCAAGAAAAACAGACAATATTAAACTTTAATAGTGAAATAAAATTGTATAATGAAATAGAAAAACTATATGCAAATATACACTCAATTCACAGCAACTTTTTAGGAGAAAAATAGATGAATCAAGCAGCACACAACAAATTAGTAAACTTTATATGGTCAATCGCAGATGATTGTTTAAGAGATGTATATGTTAGAGGTAAATACAGAGATGTTATCTTACCAATGGTTGTTTTACGAAGGCTTGATGCTCTGCTTGAACCTACAAAAGAAGCTGTACTTGAAGAGTTGAGATTTCAAAAAGAAGATTTGGGTGTAACTGATATTGCAGATATGGATATGGGTTTAAGAGATGCTAGTGGATATGTATTTTACAACACTAGCAAATGGACACTTCAAAAACTTTATAACACAGCTACAAACTCTACACAAATACTTGAAGCAAACTTTACAGAATACCTAAATGGGTTTAGCCAAAATGTCCAAGAGATAATTGAGAAGTTTGAGCTAAAAGCAAAAATTGCCAAAATGGCAGATAAAGATGTTCTGCTTGATGTACTAGAGAAGTTTACATCTTCATATATTAACCTTACAGACCAAGAAGCGATAGACCCAGATGGTAAAAAGCTCCCACCACTTACAAATCTTGGTATGGGATATGTGTTTGAAGAGCTAATACGAAAGTTTAATGAAGACAACAACGAAGAAGCAGGAGAGCATTTTACCCCTAGAGAAGTTATTGACTTGATGACTCATATAGTATTTGACCCAATTAAAGATAATCTTCCATCAGTTATGACTATCTATGATCCAGCATGTGGAAGTGGAGGAATGCTAACAGAATCTCAAAACTTCATAAAAGATCCAAATGGCGAGATAAGAGCAAGTGGAGATGTATATCTTTATGGAAAAGAGATAAACGATGAGACTTATGCTATTTGTAAATCAGATATGATGATAAAAGGGAATAACCCTGAAAATATCAAAAATGGTTCAACTTTAGAAACAGATGAATTTGCAGGGAATAAATTTGACTTTATGCTCTCTAACCCTCCTTATGGTAAGTCATGGGCAACAGACCTAAAATACATCAAAGATGGTAAAGAGATAATAGACCCTCGTTTTATAGTGAAACTCAAAGACTACTGGGGCGAAGAAGCCGATGCTGATGCAACTCCTAGAAGTAGTGATGGACAGTTACTTTTTTTAATGGAGATGGTAAACAAGATGAAACCAACATCTTCAAGCACCATAGGAAGCCGTATAGCTTCAGTTCATAATGGAAGTAGCCTCTTCACTGGTGATGCTGGTGGTGGAGAGAGTAATATACGAAGATACATAATAGAAAATGATTTGCTAGACTGTATTATCCAGCTACCAAACAACCTTTTTTATAATACTGGTATAACTACTTATATATGGTTGCTTTCTAACAATAAAGCAAAACATAGAAAAGGCAAAGTGCAACTTATAGATGCAAATGACCTCTACAGTAAACTACGAAAAAATCTTGGAGATAAAAACTGTGAACTCGAAGCAAAACATATCTCAAAAATCATGGAAGTATATAAAAAGTTTGAAGAATGTGAAGATGAGTTAGATGGTAAAAAAATAGCCTCTAAAATCTTTGACAATAGCGACTTTGGATACTACAAAGTAAATATTGAACGACCAAAAAGGTTGAAATCTCAATTCAGAGATGAACTTATAGAAACACTTAGGTTTGATAAAGCTATAGAAGAGCCTATGAAATGGTGTCTTGAAGAGTTTGGCGATGAGTGCTACATAGACATCACTAAGCATAAAAAAGCTATAGAAGAGTACCTAGACAAAGAAGATATAAGCCTAAATGCTAAACAGAAAAAAGCACTCACTTCAAAAGAGACTTGGGCAAAGCATAAAAAGTTAGTAGATACTGCATTTATGTTAAAAGAAAAAATTGGTACAGATGAGTATGATGACTTTAATATATTTAAAAGTGAAGTAGAAAAAGTTCTCAAAGAGCAAAAAATCAAACTAAGTTCAGCAGAGAAAAATGCAATATTAAATGCTGTGTCTTGGTATGATGAAAATGCTAAAAAGGTTATTAAAAAAGTATCGAAAATAAATGGTGAAAAGCTAGAAAAACTACTTAATCATTTAGGTTGCAAAGAGGAACAACTTAGCAATTTTGGTTACTACAAAACCGATAAAGAAAATGAATACATAGAATACGAAAGTGATACAGATTTAAGAGATAGTGAAAATATCCCTTTAAAAGATGAGATTCACAACTACTATCTTAGAGAAGTTAAACCTCATGTAGAAGAAGCTTGGATAAATCTTGATAGTGTAAAAATAGGCTATGAGATAAGCTTTAACAAGTACTTCTATAAACATAAACCATTAAGAAGCATAGAGGAAGTGACAGCAGATATTTTAGAACTTGAAAAGCAAAGTGAAGGGCTTATTAAAGAGATATTAGGACTTAATGATGAGTAAGCTAGAGAAGTATCCAAAATATAAAGATAGTGGGGTTGAGTGGATTAGAGAAGTTCCTGAGCATTGGAAAATTACAAGATTAACAAACATTGGAAGATTTTCATCAAGTGGAATTGATAAACATACAAAGCAAAATGAACCAAAAGTAAAGATAGTTAATTTTACAGATATTTTTTCAAATACAAACTATATACTTGATTCTTCTATAAAATATATGATTGTAAGTACACCAGAAGAAAATAGAATTAAAAACTTGTTAAACAAGGGTGATTTAATTTTTTTACCTAGTTCTGAAACATATGAAGATTTAGGATTATCAGCATTAGTCAATGAAACATTAGATAATACAGCATTTTCATATCATGTTATTAGATTTCAATTTAAATATAATATTGATCACTCTTTTAGAAAATATTTAACTAATAATCATTCTGTTTTAAGTCATTTTATTCGAGAAGGAAAAGGGACAACAAGAAAAATAATTGGAAGAAATGTATTTAGAAATGCAATAGTAGTTTTGCCTCCAAAACAAGAACAAACCAAAATCGCCAACTATCTCGACAAAAAAACAGCTCAAATAGATAATGCTATCTCTTTAAAAGAACAGATGATAGAACGACTCAAAGAGCGACGACAAATTATTATAAATGATGCCGTTACAAAAGGACTAGACAAAAATGTCAAGATGAAAGATAGTGGGGTTGAGTGGATTGGGGAGATTCCAGAGAGCTGGGAAGTTGAAAAAGGGAAAAGACTTTTTAGACAGATGAAAAGACCAATTAGAACTGAAGATGATATTATTACTTGTTTTAGGGATGGAGAAGTTACTTTACGAAAAAATCGTAGAACAGATGGTTTTACAAATGCACTTAAAGAACATGGATATCAAGGGATAAGAAAAGGTGATTTAGTTATACATAACATGGATGCTTTTGCTGGAGCAATTGGTGTCTCTGATTCAGATGGGAAATCAACACCTGTTTATTCTGTTTGTATACCATGGGATGAAAGTTCAATATTGCCTGAATATTATGCATACTATCTTAGACATTTAGCAATACAAGGTTTTATTTTATCATTGGCAAAAGGTATTCGAGAAAGGTCAACAGACTTTAGGTTTAATGACTTTGGAGAGCTACTATTTCCAGTACCACCAAAAGTAACACAGCATGAAATCATGCAATATGTAAATACTATTACAAATAAAACACAACAAGCTATATTACTGTATCAACGACAGATAGAGAAGTTAAAAGAATACAAAGCTACTCTAATAGATAGTGTAGTTACTGGAAAAGTGAGGATAACTTAATGAAGCAAAGTGCAAAAGAGTATTTAAAAGAGTTTGCTAGTTCTCAGCCCAATTGGCTAAAAGCATTAATATATGAAGCAATTGAAACTAATGGGAGTATTTCTGACAGTAAAAAAGATGAAATCTTTGGGTGCTTAAAAGATAATAGTACTTTAATAATTAATGAGCCAAACATTGATGATGACAATTCAAATAATGAAATACATATTGTATCTTTAGAGCATGTCAAAGGAGTCAATGCATTAAAACAAAATCAAACTATTAAATTTCATAGAGATGTAACAATTCTATATGGATTAAATGGTGCAGGAAAAAGCAGTTATTTTAAAGTATTAAATGAAATTGTAGGTGGAAATCAGAAGAAAGAGATTTTATCCAATATTTATATAGACACTCCAGAAGCAATAGATATAAAAATCACTTTAAAAGAATCAACAGGACAAGTAAAGACTATTGAGTGGAATGGCAACAGTCGTTCAATTGATTTATTTAATAAGTGTAAAGTTTTTGATTCTTCATATCTTAATGGATTGTTAGCCATAAGAAAAGCAGATGCAACTCTAATTCAACCATTAGGTTTACATCTTTTTTCATATTTAGTTAGTTTAATCGATGAGTTTAAATATAAACTTAATGATATTGCAGATAAAAAAAGATTAGAAAAACCTACTATAGAACTTAAAGATTTGAGAGATGATTTTAAATCTTCTTTTGGAAATCATAATTTTTCAGAAGATGCAAAAAAGCGAATTGAAGATTTATTTGTTTTTTCAGAAGATAATGCTCAAAAGCTTACTAACATCCAAGAAGAGTTGTCAAGTTTAAAACAAATAAATATTCAAGACAAAATTAAATTAAGAACAAATGATAAAACAGATATTGACAAAATTAAAAGTTATTTAGAGAGTACACATAAAAAATTATTTGATGCTTTTATTACCGCTCAAAAAGTATTAGAGACTTTTGTAGAAAATAAAAAGGCTAATGCATTAGCAAAGAAGCAATTTAAAATTTTATCAAGTATTTCAAATAGTGATAATCCAGAATGGAAAGAGTTTATTAAATCAGGAGAAAAATACAAGATTAAAGTGCCTGATAGTGAAAAAGTATGTGTCTATTGTCGTCAACCACTACAAGATGAAAATGCAACAAAGCTTATTCAAGCATATGGAGAATTTTTAAAAGATGAATCCGAACAAAAACTAAATACTTCAATAAAACAAATAGAGGATTTGAAAAAAAGTGTTGAGAGAATATCCATAGATTTAGCAATTAAACCAAATATTAAAACTCTTCTCGAAGAATCCAAAGATGAAACTCAAAAAACACTTTTTGAAATTATTGATACTATTCATCAGACATTGTTATTAGAACAAGAAAAGTTATTAAAAAAATTAGATAAAAAAGAGTTAGATAGTAAACATAATTTACCTGATATTATTGAGATTTCTAAAAAATTAAAATCTTTGTCTGATACAATTCAAGAAGAAATAACAAAACTCTCTGAAGATGATGCTAAAAAAATACAGAAGATTGAAGAGTTGGAGAAAGTATTAAAGCAACTTCAAGAAAATAAGTCTATTTGTAACCAACGAGAAATAATTAAAAAGTGGTTTAAAATTGATTCGATAGAAAAAAGTTTAAAGAGTAAAGCTTCAAAAATAAATACAAGAGGCATTACAGAACTATCTAAACAAGCACATAATGATTTGTTAACAGAAGTACTAAAAGAAGCCTTTAACGAAGAGTTAAAATTTTTAGGGTATAACCATTTAGATGTGTATATTGAAAATGCAAAAGGAGGAAAAGGAATTTCAAGCACTAAGCTTTCTCTTACAAAAGACAATGATATAAAAGCAATATTAAGTGAAGGTGAACAAAAAGCAGTTGCTTTGGCATTATTTATTGCAGAAGCAAAAATTCAGGCAAGTAAAAACCCTATTATACTTGATGATCCCGTTAATAGCCTTGACCATAAAATAGCAAGTAAGTTTGCACAAAGATTATTAAAACTAGATAATCAAGTTATTTTATTTAATCACAATAGACTGTTTCTTGATGCTTTTGAAACTTCAAAAGAAAATCATATTTGTAAAAATTTTGATGGTGGATGTAATTCGAGAGGAAAACATATAAGAATTTATCAAATAAATAGTGAAGGGAAAAATTATAAAGGAGTTTTGTCTAATTATAAATTAAATAATTCCAAAGAGCATATCAAAGAAATAAAGACTCTTTTAAATAAATCTCCATTTGAAGATGGATTAAAAGTAGCAAGTTTAGTAAGAAAAACTATTGAATGTGTAATAGATGAAGTTATTTTTAGAGGTCAAATTCCAACAAAACATAGCAATAAAGCTAGCAGCATAGCTTGGGGAGAACTTAAAAAGTTAAATAATGATAGTGTTATTATTGATACATTAAATGAAATTCATAGTCGTGTTTCTGGTGGAGAAATGCATAATGGAACTGAAAATGAAGAAAATCCAATTGAAGTTAATGAATTTAATACAATGATTTCTGAGATAGAAAGTATTTTGGATCTCAGAAATGTGTAATGTTCTAGTCTTCTAAAATCACAATTGCAAAACAAATTTTACCAAAAATATAGTTGTTTGGAATTACCAAATAAATATAATCTAAACATTTTATTAAACCACAAGTAAAATTAATATATACTTTCACCCAAAGGGTGAATAAAGTAGATTCGATTTGGAAATAAGATTTAAAACAAAAAAATTAGAAAAGCAGTATCTATCTTCAAATGAAGCCATCAAAGCTTATGGAGTACAAGTAGCTAAAAAGTATATTATGCGGATAAATATACTTAAAAGTGCTAAATCTTTTGAAGATTTATACTCTATGCCTTCACTAAAATTTCACCCACTAACAGGCAATAGACAAGGAGAGTATGCAATCTCTCTTACAGGATACTATAGACTTATCATCATAAATGATGGTGAAGTATTTGATATAGCAAAGATTGAAGAGGTGAGTAAGCATTATGACAACTGATATATATAATTCAGATTTAGCAATACATGCAGGAGAGTTTTTAGAAGAGACTTTAGAAGAAGTAGGTATGACTCAATCTGAACTTGCTAACAGATTGGGACGACCATTACAAATGGTAAATGAGATAATAAAAGGCAAAAAAAGTATTACTTCAACAACAGCCTTAGAACTTGAAGATGTTTTAGGTATCCCATCTCATATATGGTTAGGTTTAGAAAATCAATACCAAATAGTTTTAGCCAAACAAAAAGAGTTAGAGCTTATGCAAGAAGAGACTAAACTTGTATCGAAGTTTCCTTATGCAGATTTAGTAAAAAATGGGTTTGTAAAAGCAACAAGAAAAGCTATAGAAAAAGTTGATGAACTTAAAAGATTTTTTGAAGTAGCAAAGTTAGCTCAAATACCACAAGTAAGAGCCTATCAACCAGCATTTAGAGTGTCATCAGCAGGTAATATTTCACATGAAGCGATAGCTTCTTGGCTACAAGCAGGAAGAATAGAGGCGAAGAAAATTCAAACAGAGAAGTTTGATAAAAAGAGATTAAAGGAACAACTTGAAACTCTAAAAAATTTAATGAATTTAGCAGATATAAATAAATCACTAAAAGAGTTGCAAAAAATCTTAAATAGCTGTGGTATAGCCCTTGTTTTACTCCCTCATTTTAAAAACACTAAAGTAAATGGTGCAACTTTTTGGCTAGATAACGATAAAGCAGTAATCCTTATGAGTCTAAGAGGTGGATTTAGTGATGTTTTTTGGTTTAGTTTTTTTCATGAAATTGGACATATATTACTACACCCTAAAAGAGAAGTTTTTTTAGAAGATGGCTATAGTGATGATAAATTAAAAAAACAAGAAAATGAAGCTGATAATTTTGCAAGAGAGCTGTTGATAAAAGATGAAACTTTTAATGCTTTTATCTCTGGGAAAATTTTTAATAAAACAAGTGTTTTAGTATTTGCAAAAGAACAAAACATTAAACCTTCTATTGTTGTTGGCCGTCTAATGTATGAGAAGATTGTTGCATTTAATAACTATGAGCTAAGTGCTTTAAGAGATAGATACAAATGGAGTGAGAAGTAATGGCATCTAAGACAAATGAAGAAGCATTAGAGAGTAGTATTGAAAAATCTCTACTAGAACAAGGTTTTATCAAAGGTTTTAATAGCGATTTTAACAAAGAGTATGCTATCGATGAAAAGAGATTTTGGGATTTTTTAGAATCAACTCAAGCAGATGAATTAGACAAACTTAAAAGGGATTCTAACTATAAGTTAAAAGTGATTCAACGACTTGATAAGATGATAAAAAAGTATGGAATACTAAAGATTCTTAAAAAAGGTCTTGATGTAGAAGATGCTCACTTTACTCTTTTTTATGTTGCACCATTAGCTTCAAGTGGGGATGAAATAAAAAAACGATTTACTTCAAATCAATTTAGTGTCACAAGACAAATAACTCACTCAACTACCAATCCACTTCTTGAAATTGATATGGTTA
>Ga0256843_1002147_pt1 | contig 14675 bp, 11 predicted proteins | sample AlvinellametaG_FD_191572 | JGI IMG/M metagenome (GOLD analysis project Ga0256843, IMG submission 191572) | Pompeii worm associated microbial communities from hydrothermal vent at the East Pacific Rise, Pacific Ocean - Alvinella | ecosystem: Host-associated > Annelida > Integument > Unclassified ... | reverse complement strand
TAGTAAACTTTAATATTTATATTGAAGTAATGGGTTCTAAAACCAATCTTTTGAATAGTAAACATATTAAATATCAAAAAGTTAAAGATAAAATTGGATTTGAGATAAAAAAAGTTCTTTTTGTATTTGATTGTGATTTTAAAAAAGATGATAAAAATTGTAATGGTATGAAAAACTCTCAAAAGTGTTTTGAAAATTTAAAAAAAGAATTAAATTGGAGTATTCCTATAGATGTTTATATTTTCAATCGAAATTTAGACTATTTTTTAATCGAAACTATAAAAGAAAAAGAGTGTTATCCTCATTTTAATAATTTAATAGAGTGTCTAGATATAGAAAAATTAAAACCAAACAAAAAACCGATAGCAAATCTATATAGAGACTTATACCCATATCCTCAATTTGATTTTAAAGATAGTAATTTTGATGAACTAAAACAAAAACTAAAAAACTTATTTAAGGAATAAATATGACAATACTACCAGCAATAGACCTAAAAGATGGAAAGGCCGTAAGATTAAACAAAGGTTTAATGGATAGTGCCAAAATTTATAGTGATGAGCCTTGGCAAGTGGCTAAGAGATTTGAAGAACTTGGAGCTAAATGGGTTCATTTGGTTGATTTAAATGGAGCTTTTGCAGGAGAGCCAAAAAATTTAGAACAGATAAAAAAAATACGAGAAAACTGTAATCTAAAATTAGAGCTTGGTGGTGGAATTCGTGATGAAGAGACTATTAAAATGTATCTTGGACTTGGAATTGATAGATTGATTTTAGGTTCAATCGCTCTAAAAAATCCTCAGTTTGTCAAAGATATGGCAAAAAAATATCCAATAGTTGTAGGTATTGATGCTATTGATGGATATGTGGCTGTTGAGGGTTGGGGTGAAGTCTCTAGTATGAAAGCTACTGATTTGGCAAGAGAATTTGCTAACGCTGGAGTTGAGGCTATAATCTGTACTGATGTTAGTAGAGATGGAATGTTGAGTGGAGTTAATATTGAGTTTACTTTGGAGATAAAAGAGGCTAGTGGAGTTGAAACAATAGCTAGTGGTGGACTCAAAGATATTGAAGATATAAAAAAATTAATTGAGGCTAATGTTGATGGAACTATTGTAGGTAAGGCTTTTTATGAAGGAACTCTAGACCTACAAGAGGCTTTTAGATTGGCAAAGGGTTTGTAGTGGAAAAAAATCTATATAATGAACTAACTATTAGACTTCAAGAAGAGTTTATAGATTTTATTGCTGACTTTGTTTCCAATATCTCTGGTGATGCTGTTGAGATTGGTAGTGATAAAATTATTGTTAGAAGCGAGAATGATGTTGAGTATATTCAAAATGCAGTTAACTCTTTGGTAGAGAGTTTAAATGGAGATATTAAAGTTGACTATACTATTGAACAGAAAGAAAATAAAGATTGGATAGAAAATTATCAAAATTCAATAAAACCAATAGAAGTTGGAAAATTTTATATATATCCAAGCTGGTATGAGAAAAAAGAGGGTAAAATAAATATAAAAATAGACCCAGCATTGGCTTTTGGCTCTGGACATCATGCCACTACTTTTAGCTGTCTAGAAGCTATTAGTGAAGTAATAAAAGGTGGTGAGAGAGTTCTAGATGTCGGGTGTGGTTCTGGTATTTTGGGACTTGCTTGTTATAAGCTTGGATGTAGAGTTGAACTCTGTGATACTGACCCAATAGCCACTGATAGTTGTGAGGCAAACTTTGAACTAAATGGTGCTGAGTATGAAGCCCTATGGGAAGGGTCAGCCAATATGGCAAAAGGAAAATATGATGTAATTATTGCTAATATTGTAGCTGATATTTTAAAGCTAATTAGAAACGACTTAAAAAAAGTTCTGAAATCTAATGGTATTTTAATTCTTTCAGGTATCTTGGATAAAAAAGAGCAACAGGTATTGGATGCTTATAGTGACCTGAAATTAATAGATAGAAAACAGAGAGATGAGTGGGTAACACTAATCTACAAAAAAGATAAGGAAGATAAAGAAGAGTAATGAATAATCAACATAACAATAATAACCAAAACAATAATAATAACGATAATAACTTCTTTAATGATAATCCATTATTGGCATTTATAATATTTTCGATAGTTATTATTATTCTTTTTAAATCATTTGCAAATGAAGGTGGTAGTACGGGATTGTCTGAGTTGATGGGTAATCCTAAAATTACTCAAACTAAAAGAGTCAAATATTCAGATATAAAAAAATATATCAAAGAGGATAAAATAGCCTCTGTAAAGATTACAAATAGTTCCATAGAAGCTATTGATAAGAGTGGAACAACTAGATTTGTCGCAGGGAATATTCCAGCATTTGACAATAATTTAATTCCTCTACTAGATGAACATCATGTACCTTATGAAGGTCGTATAGGAGAGGGAATTGTCTCTCAACTTATCAGTATGTTGCTTCCTATATTTATCTTTTTGGGGTTATGGCTTTTTATTGCCAAAAAGATGTCAAAAGGTATGGGAGGAATACTTGGTGCTGGAAAAGTTGGCAAAAATATTATTTCAGAAAAGCCAAATGTACGATTTGATGATGTCCAAGGAGTACAAGAGGCAAAAGATGAGGTTGTAGAGATTGTTGACTTTTTGAAATATCCAGAGAGATATATTGAACTGGGAGCAAAAATTCCAAAAGGTGTTCTTTTGGTAGGACCTCCAGGTACGGGTAAAACACTACTTGCAAAAGCTGTTGCTGGTGAAGCTGATGTTCCATTTTTCTCTGTAAGTGGTTCAAGCTTTATTGAGATGTTTGTTGGAGTTGGTGCTAGTAGAGTTAGAGACCTTTTTGAACAAGCAAAAAAGAATGCTCCTTCTATTGTATTTATAGATGAGATTGATGCTATTGGAAAGAGTCGTGCTAGTGGTGGACAAATAGGTGGAAATGATGAGAGAGAGCAGACTCTAAATCAGCTTTTGGCTGAAATGGATGGATTTGGAACTGATACTCCTGTAATTGTTCTTGGTGCTACCAATAGACCCGAGACTTTAGATGCTGCACTTTTAAGGGCTGGTAGATTTGATAGACAAGTTCTTGTAGATAAACCAGACTATGCAGGAAGACTTGCTATTTTGAAAGTTCACTCAAAAGATGTAAAGTTGGATGAAAATGTTGATTTGGAAGTTGTAGCAAAACAGACGGCTGGAATGGCTGGTGCTGATTTGGCAAATATTATTAATGAAGCAGCACTCCTTGCAGGTAGAAGAAACAAAAAGACTATTGAACAAGAAGAGTTATTAGAAGCGATAGAGAGAGCTTTTGTGGGACTTGAGAGAAAAAATAAAAAACTCTCAGACAAAGACAAAAAAGTAGTAGCATATCATGAGAGTGGTCACGCACTTATGGCAGAGCTTACAAAAGGTGCTACTAGAGTTACAAAAGTTTCTATTATCCCAAGAGGACTTGGTGCTGCTGGATATACACTTCATTTACCAGATGAAGAGGATACTTTAGCTGTGCAAAAACATGAACTTTTAGCTCAAATTGATGTACTACTTGGAGGTAGAGCAGCTGAAGAGGTATTTTTGGAAGATATATCTATTGGGGCTGGGAATGATTTGGATAGAGCCACTTCTATACTCAAAGATATGGTAATGGTTTATGGTATGACAGAAGTTGCTGGGCTTATGGTTCTCTCTAGAAGACAAAGTACATTTCTAGGTGGAGGAATGGTTAGCAATGAATTTAGTGAAAAACTTGCTGAAGAGATAGATAGCTTTATAAAAAATACACTTCAAGAGAGATATGAGTATGTAAAAGAGACTCTAAGAGAATATAGAGATGCTATTGAAGAGATGGCAGGAGTATTACTTGAAGTAGAGGTAATAGAGGGAGATAAAGTTCAATCTATTATCAAAGAGTTTGAAGAAAAAAATGGCAAAAAATCGCGTATGGCTCATATCAAAAAAGAGACCAAAGAGGATGAAAATAAAGAAGATAAAGATAGTTAATATATCTTCTTTATCCAACATATCTAATATTTTTAGGAAGATTTAAACCCTTTAATAATAATATAAAAATATAAAAATTAATTTTTTATATTAAATTATAAAAAATAAAGGGTTAATGTGAAACATTTTAGGTTTTCTATTATTTTTGCAATCATTGCATTGGGTGCTATGGCTATTTGGGGTCAGACAAAAGGTCAAGCTATTGAGATACTAACTCTTACTATTATTCTCTCCTTTATGGAAATTTCCTTCTCTTTTGATAATGCTGTTTTAAATGCTACTATATTAAAGCATTGGGATAAATATTGGCAAACAATATTTTTGACAGTAGGTATGATAATAGCTGTTTTTGGTATGAGATTACTCTTTCCTATTATAATAGTATCAAAAACAGCTGATATGGGACTTTTGGAGAGTTGGAATTTAGCTCTAAGTGACCCTTTAGCATATTCTGAGAAACTCTCTATGCATCATGCTGAAATTTCTGCTTTTGGAGGAGTTTTTTTATTACTAGTATTTTTAAATTTTCTATTGGATGAAAACAAAGAGATTCATTGGTTAAGTTATATAGAAAAACAGATTAGCAGATTGGGAAAAGTTGATGCTATTAGTATTTTGATTACTTTGATTATTGTAATGTTTTTAATCTCATTTATAGATGATAATAGTGAGAAGCTTTCTGTACTTATGGCTTCTATTTGGGGTATTGTTACTTATTTGGGAGTTAAATTTATTGGAATAGCATTAGAATATTATCAAGGTATAGACTCAAAGGATACACTAAATGCAATAGCAAAAGGTGGATTTGGTAGTTTTTTGTATCTTGAGGTTTTGGATGCTTCATTTAGTTTTGATGGAGTTATAGGCTCTTTTGCTATTACAAAAGATATTATAGTTATTATGGTGGGACTTGGAATTGGTGCTTTTTTTGTTCGTTCTATGACTATATATTTAGTAGAAAATGAGACTTTGGATGATTATATATACTTAGAACATGGCGCACACTATGCTATTGGTGCTTTGGCTTTAATAATGTTAGTTAGTATAGTAGGTTTAGAGATACCAGAAGTTATCACAGGATTAATTGGAATTTTCTTTATTTTGATAGCACTTTACTCTTCAATTAAAGAAAAAAAGCGATTTTTTTAAAAAAATCGCTTTTTTTTCAAAAAGTACTTGACATTCTTTTATTTTTTGTCTATAATGCCACTCCATTTAAAGCATGACTTTAAATGAAGTGGGTGCTGATGTAGCTCAGTTGGCTAGAGCAGCTGATTTGTAATCAGCAGGTCGGGGGTTCAAGTCCCTTCATCAGCTCCATTAAAATTTTATCAGTGTTTGACCAAAAATATTATAACTCTTAGGTTAGGGTGAGTTACTCAAGTGGCCAACGAGGGCAGACTGTAAATCTGCTGGCTTTCGCCTTCGGAGGTTCGAATCCTCCACTCACCACCATTGTTATAAGTTTGATATTGACGCGGGAATAGCTCAGTTGGCTAGAGCGTCAGCCTTCCAAGCTGAGGGTCGCGGGTTCGAGTCCCGTTTCCCGCTCCATAGTATCAATGATTTGGGAGCTGATGTGGAATTTTTATTTTTTAGCTTCACATTATTAGACTCATCAATTCAAATACAATCAAACACTTATAAGATTTTAATGCCCATATGGCTCAGGGGTAGAGCACTTCCTTGGTAAGGAAGAGGTCGTGAGTTCAAGTCTCACTATGGGCTCCACCACCAGACGAAGTATGGACAGAACTATTATTAAAGTAGATTTTTTTTTACAGAAAATGTTAAGAAATTACAAAATAATAATAGTTTTGTCCATATTGTTATGGTATTAAAGCAATATATAGTTATTCTTGATATAATGTCACGAATTTTTTAGAACTAAACTTAGGAGAAACAGATGGCTAAAGAAAAATTTGAACGAACCAAACCTCATGTCAACATTGGTACAATTGGGCATGTTGACCATGGTAAAACTACTCTAACAGCTGCAATTACTGCTGTACTTGCAACAAAAAACGACTCAAAATTAATGGATTATGATGAGATAGATAACGCTCCAGAAGAGAGAGAAAGAGGGATTACTATCGCAACAAGCCATGTTGAGTATGAAACAGACAAAAGACACTATGCTCATGTTGACTGTCCAGGTCACGCAGACTATGTTAAAAACATGATTACAGGTGCTGCTCAAATGGATGGTGCGATTCTTGTTATTGCTGCTACTGATGGACCAATGGCACAAACAAGAGAGCATATTCTTCTTTCTAAGCAAGTAGGTGTTCCATATATTGTTGTATTCTTAAATAAAGAAGACCAACTTGATGAAGAAGATAAAGAAGAGATGTTAGAGCTTGTTGAAATGGAAGTTAGAGAACTTCTTAGCGAGTATGACTTCCCAGGTGATGATACTCCTATCGTTTCAGGTTCTGCATTCTTAGCACTTGAAGAAGCAAAAAGTGGTAATCTTGGTGAGTGGTCAGATAAAATTGTTGAGCTTATGGATGCTGTTGATGAGTATATTCCTGAGCCAAAAAGAGAAATTGATAAAGATTTCTTGATGCCAATCGAAGATATTTTCACAATTCAAGGAAGAGGAACTGTTGTAACAGGTAAAATCGACAGAGGTCAAGTTTGTGTTGGTGACGAAGTAGAAATCGTTGGATTAAAAGATACACAAAAAACTACTGTTACTGGTGTTGAGATGTTCCGTAAAGAGATGGATTGTGGTCAAGCTGGTGATAACTGTGGTATTCTTCTTAGAGGTATCTCAAAAGACCAAGTTGAAAGAGGTATGGTTCTTTGTAAGCCAGGTTCTATTACTCCTCACTCTAAGTTTACAGCAGAGGTTTATATCCTTACAAAAGAGGAAGGTGGAAGACATACACCATTCTTTAATAACTATAGACCACAATTCTATGTAAGAACAACAGATGTTACAGGTTCTATTACTCTACCAGAAGGTACAGAAATGGTTATGCCAGGTGATAATGTAACTATTACAGTTGAGCTTATCGCTCCAGTTGCACTAGAGCAAGGTACACAGTTTGCTATTAGAGAAGGTGGTAGAACTGTTGGTGCTGGTAAAGTTGTAGAGATTATTGAGTAATTATCATGAGAGATATTATTCACTTAGGTTGTGAGAAGTGTACTAGAAGAAACTATCACACAACCAAAAACAAAAAAAACACTCCTGAAAAACTTGCATTAAAAAAATATTGCAAGTGGTGTAAGTGTCACACAGTACACAAAGAGATGAAACTGTAATCTATTTTAAATGACATCCATATTTTTATGGGTGTCTCTAAAAATTGTGTAGGGTTGTCTCTTTGATTTCCCTTTACATAAAATATTTTTAGGCCAATAGCTCAGTTGGTAGAGCACTGGTCTCCAAAACCAGGTGTCGGGGGTTCGAGTCCCTCTTGGCCTGCCATAATTAAAGGTAATTACAAAAATGGAAAAATTAACAACATATTTTATACAAGCCAGAGAAGAGTTACAAAAAGTTATATTTCCGACAAAAGAACAAGTAAAACAAGCATTTATCGCAGTATTTATTGTTGTGGCTGTTATATCAATATTCTTAGCACTTGTTGATGCGATAATGTCAGTAATAGTTTCTACTGTTGTAGGTAGTTAGTATGGCGTTTCAATGGTATGCAATACAGGTATATTCAGGTAGCGAACAAGCAGTAAAAAGAGGGATAGAACTTTTAACTGTTGAACATGGGATAGAAGATAAAGTTGATAGTATTATAGTTCCTACCGAAGAAGTAATAGAAGTCAAGAATGGTAAAAAGAAAATTACAGAAAGAACTTTATATCCTGGGTATGTTTTTGCTCATCTTGACTTAGATACATCTCTTTGGCACAAAATCCAAAGACTTCCAAAGGTTTCAAGATTTATTGGTGAGGGTAAAACTGCAACTCCACTAAGTCAACAAGATATAAAAGTTATTTTAGATAAGATGGAAAATAAATCTGCTCCAAGACCAAAAATTGATTTTGAGACAGGAGAGATGGTTCGTATTATTGAGGGACCTTTTGCCAATTTTACAGGAATGGTTGAAGAGTATGACCTTGACCATGGTAAATTGAAATTGAATGTTTCTATCTTTGGAAGAAATACACCTGTTGAGATACTCTATACACAAGTAGAAAAAATTATATAAAACTGAAGCTAAAAGCTTCAGTAATAAAAGCTTATTAATTTTTATTACTGAAGTTTTTATTTAATAAATTTTTATTTAATCTAAGGAGAAGATAATGGCAAAAAAAGTAACTGAAAAGTTCAAATTGATGATACCTGCTGGTCAAGCAAATCCATCACCACCAGTTGGACCTGCCCTTGGTCAAAGAGGTGTTAATATTATGGAATTTTGTAAGGCTTTTAATGAAAAAACAAAAGATAAAATGGGATTTAAAGTTCCTGTTGAAATTACTGTTTATTCTGATAGAAGTTTTACATTTGAGACAAAACAGCCACCAGCAAGTGAACTTATTATGAAGGCTGCTAATATTAAAAAAGGTTCTGATAACCCTCTAAAAAACAAAGTTGGAACTCTTACAAAAGCTCAAATTGATGAGATTGTTGAGCTTAAAATCGCTGACTTAAATACAGATGACAAAGAGATGGCAGCAAGAATTATCGAAGGTACTTGTAGAAGTATGGGTATCGAGGTTGTTGCTTAAACAATACAAAAACTAAAAAATCATAAATAGTTACAATTACCACTTTTTTAAGTGGGAGATTATATATAATATATATCGTGGAGAGATAAATGGCAAAAATGACAAAAAAGAGAAAAGCACTCTTAGAAAAAATTGATACAAACAAGAACTACTCTGTTGCTGAGGCGATAAAGCTTCTGCCTGAGTTAAAATCTGCTAAGTTTGATGAGACAGTAGAAGTTGCATTGAATTTAAATGTTGACCCAAGACATGCTGACCAGATGATTAGAGGTTCAGTTGTTCTTCCAAATGGTACAGGTAAAACTGTTAGAGTTGCAGTTTTTGCAAAAGATATAAAAGCAGATGAAGCAAAAGAGGCTGGGGCTGATATTGTAGGTTCTGATGATTTGATTGCTCAAATTCAAGAGGGTAATATCAATTTTGATACAGTAATAGCAACTCCAGATATGATGGGTAAACTTGGTAGAATAGCTAGAATTCTTGGGCCAAAAGGACTTATGCCAAACCCAAAAACTGGAACAGTTACTATGGATGTAGCAAAAGCTGTAAAAGATGCTAAAGGTGGAAAGGTTAACTTTAGAGTTGATAAAAAAGGAAATATCCACGCAGGTATCGGAAAAGTTAGTTTTGGAGCTGATAAGATAGAAGAGAATTTAAAAACTTTTGTAAAAACTATCAACAAAGCAAAACCAGCAGCAGCAAAAGGTAAATATATTAAAAATGGTGCCTTATCTTTGACTATGAGTCCAGCTGTTACACTTGATACTGCTGAACTTTTAGATATTAAATAAAAATAGAGTATAAAGTTTAGAGCATTTGAGAGAGACTTTCTCTCAAAAGTGCTTTTTTCTTTATGCTTGGGCATAATTTGATTTTAGGCTGAAGATAATAGGGGCGTAAGCTTAATTGGATTATTTTTAAAGATAATCGAATAGTTGTTTATCAACACCCTATTAGAGGTCGAAAGGAGAAAGAATGACTAGAACGCAAAAAGAAGCTATTGTTAGCGAACTTAGCACATCTTTTGCGAATCAGGGTGCCATAATCGTTTGTGATTATAAAGGTATGACTGTTGAAGCATTAGAGGGTGTTAGAAAGTTAGCAAAGGAAAATGATGTTAATGTTCAAGTTGTTAAGAATACTCTTGCAAAAATTGCACTTAAAAATGCAGGTTGCGAAGAGTTAGAGCTTGTTAATAACAACATTTTCATTTGGGGTGAAGACCAAATTGCAACTTGTAAAGTTGCTGATAAATCAGCACAAGCTAACAAAGAACACTTTTCTATCAAGACTGGTTTAATAGAGTCAAAAGTTGCTGATTTAGCTACTATTGAAGCTATGGCTAAACTTCCTGGTAGAGATGAACTTCTTGGTATGTTACTTAATGTTTGGAATGGTCCAATTAGAAGTTTTACTATCGGACTTCAAGCATTAGCTGATAAGAAAAAAGAAGAAGAGTAATTTAAAAATTATTATTATTAAAAAATAAAAAAGAGATAAAAAGGAATAAAAATGGCAATAACAAAAGAAGATGTATTTGAGTTTATTTCAAACATGTCAGTTCTTGAACTTTCAGAGTTGGTAAAAGAGTTTGAAGAGAGATTTGGTGTATCTGCACAAGCGACAGTTGTAGCTGGTGGTGGTGCGGCTGCTGAAGAAGTAGAAGAGCAAACAGAATTTGATGTAGTTCTAACAGGAGCTGGTGCTAAGAAAATTAATGCTATTAAAGTAGTAAGAGCAATTACTGGTCTTGGACTAAAAGAAGCAAAAGCAGCTGTTGAAGAAGTACCAACTGTTCTTAAAGAAGGTGTATCTAAAGAAGAGGCTGAAGAGATTAAAAAACAAATCGAAGAGGCTGGAGCTTCTTGCGAACTTAAATAAAACCTTTTTTCAAGTGGAATTTTCCACTTGAACTCTCCTGTGTTGCATTAGTAACAACACATAAAAGATAAAAAAGATATAGTGATAAGCTATTGCGCAATAGTTTTTTTGTATATCCAAATATATACATTTATCCAATAAATAATAACAATATTAAATTGAGGTTCGCCCATGTTAAACTCATTACATTCTGGAAATAGACTTAGAGTCGATTTTTCAAAAACTCCTCGTCAAATTGCTGTACCAAATTTACTTCAATTACAACAAAAATCTTATGATGATTTTTTGATGATTGATGCAAAAGATAGAAGCCAATCAACAATAGAAAAAGTTTTTCGTTCAGTCTTTCCACTACATGACCCACAAAATAGAATCACCCTAGAGTATAAGGGTAGTCAAATAATTCAACCAAAATATACCATTAGAGAGTGTATGGAGAGAGGACTTACTTATTCTGTATCTCTAAAGATGAATATCGCTTTAACTATTTGGAATAGGGATGAAAAAACAGGTGAAAAACTTGACCCAAGAGAGATAAAAGAACAAGCTGTTTTTGTAAGAGATATTCCTCTAATGACTGATAGAACATCATTTATAATTAATGGTGTTGAGAGAGTTGTTGTAAATCAGCTCCATAGAAGCCCTGGTGTTATATTCAAAGAAGAAGAGGCAACTACTGTTAGTAATAAACTTATCTATTCAGCTCAGATTATTCCTGATAGAGGTAGTTGGCTCTATTTTGAATATGATGCAAAAGATATACTTTATGCTAGAATCAATAAAAGAAGAAAAATTCCTGTAACTATTCTTTTTAGAGCATTAGACTATTCAAAAGAAGATATTATGAAACTCTTTTACAAAAGTAAAGAGATTTTTGTAAGAGATAATAGATTTGTTACAAGATTTTCTGTAAAAGATTTTGCAGGTCGTTCTCCTTATGAGGTTAGAGACCTTGATGGAAATCTAATTGTTGCAGCTTCAAAGAGATTGACAAAGAAAAAAGCTCAAAAACTAGTTGATGAAGGTTTAGAATGGGTAGAGTATCCATTGGATATTTTGATTGAGAGACATTTAGCTTCTCCTATTATTGACCAAGAGAGTGGAGAGATTCTTTATGATGTTGTAACTCCACTTGATGAGATGAAACTTAGAAAAATTATAGATGCTGGAGTAGAGAGTTTTCATATAGCTGATGATTTAGCTGAAGGTTCTGATGATTCTATTATCAAATCTTTTATAGCTGACCATGAGTCACTTAGACTTTTAAAACAAACAGAAGATATAGAAGATGAAAATCAGTTGGCAGCTATTCGTATCTATAAAGTTATGAGACCTGGAGAGCCTGTAACTGCTGAAGCAGCAAAAAGCTTTTTGAATCAGCTTTTCTTTGACCCAGAGAGATATGACCTAACTAAAGTTGGTAGAATGAAAATGAACCATAAGCTTGGGCTTGGAGTTCCAGAGTATGTAACAGTTTTGACTACTGAAGATATTATCAATACAGTTAAATATCTCTCAAAAGTCAAAAATGGTTCAGGACATATAGACGATAGAGACCATCTTGGAAATAGAAGAATTAGAGCTATTGGTGAGCTTTTGGGTAATGAGCTTTATAATGGTTTAACCAAAATGCAAAAAGCTATCAAAGACAAGATGACAACACTATCTGGTACTCTTGATGATTTGATGCCTCATGATTTAGTAAATTCTAAAATGATTACAAATACTATTTTGGAATTTTTCTCATCAGGACAACTTTCTCAATTTATGGACCAAACAAATCCACTATCTGAAGTTACTCACAAAAGAAGACTTTCAGCTCTTGGAGAGGGTGGTTTAGTCAAAGAGAGAGCAGGATTTGAGGTTAGGGATGTTCATCCAACTCATTATGGTAGAATCTGTCCAATCGAGACTCCAGAGGGACAAAATATTGGACTTATTAACACTTTGGCTACTTATGCAAAGGTAAATGACCTTGGATTTATTGAAGCACCGTATAATAGAGTAGTTGATGGAGTTATTCAAGATGAGATAGTTTATTTAACTGCGACTCAAGAAGAGGATTTGGTAATTGCTCCAGCTTCAACTAAAGTTGAGAATAGAAGAATAGTTGATGATTTGATTGAGACTAGATGTAATGGTGAAATTTTGCTAAATGAGACTAAAAAAGTTTCTCTAATTGATATTTCACCACTTATGGTTTCAGGGGCTGCTGCTGCTTTGATTCCATTTTTGGAACATGATGATGCAAACCGTGCATTGATGGGTTCAAACATGCAGAGACAAGCTGTACCTCTCCTAAAAACAGAAGCCCCAATGGTTGGAACAGGGATGGAATCTATCGTTAGCCGTGATGCTTGGGAATCTGTCAAGGCAAAAAGAGCAGGTAGAGTAGAAAAGGTTGATTCTAAAAATATCTATATATTGGGTGAAGATGATAATGGTGTATTTATTGACCATTACCCAATGGAAAAAAATATGAGAACTAACCAAAATACAACATTTACTCAAACTCCTATTGTAAAAGTTGGAGATAATGTAAAAGCAGGACAAGTAATCGCCGATGGGCCAAATATGGACAAAGGCGAACTTGCAATCGGTAAAAATGTAATGGTTGCCTTTATGCCTTGGTATGGATACAACTATGAGGATGCTATTGTTATCTCTGAAAAGATAATTAGAGAAGATACTTTTACTTCTGTTCATACTTACGAAGTAGAGATAGAAGCTAGAGAGTTAAAGCATGGTACAGAAGAGATAACAAGAGATATTCAAAATATCCGTGAAGATGAGTTAACTCACTTAGACGAGAGTGGTATTGTAAAAGTTGGAACACATATTAAACCTGGAATGATTTTGGTTGGAAAAGTATCTCCAAAAGGTGAGATAAAACCAACTCCAGAAGAGAGACTTCTTAGAGCTATTTTCGGAGAGAAGGCTGGACATGTTGTCAATAAATCTCTCTATGCAAAAGCCTCAATGGAAGGTGTGGTAGTAGATGTAAAAGTCTTTACAAAAAAAGGATATGAAAAAGATTCTAGAGCGATTCAGTCATATGAAGAAGAAAAAGCAATACTTGATAGTGAACATCATGATAAGCTTTTGATGATAGACAAAGAAGAGCTTCTTAGAATTGCTACAATGCTCTCAAAAGCAGAGTTAGTTTCTGATGTAACTATTGGAGATACAACCTATGAAGCTGGAGAGAAAATACCAGTAGATGTAATCTTGAATGTAAATAGATTTGCTTTGCGTAGTGTTGTTCAATCTTATAGTCAAAAAGTTCAAGCTGAATATAATTCAGCAAAAACTTACTTCCAAAGACAGAAGAAAAAACTAAAAGATGCTCATGAAGAGAAACTCCATATTCTTGAAAAAGATGATATTTTACCAAATGGGGTTATTAAACTTGTCAAAATTTATATTGCTACCAAGAGAAAGCTAAAAGTTGGTGATAAAATGGCAGGAAGACACGGAAACAAAGGTATTGTTTCAAATATTGTTCCTGAAATTGATATGCCTTATACCAAAGATGGAAAAACAGTTGATATTATCCTAAATCCTCTAGGAGTTCCATCGAGAATGAATATTGGGCAGATTCTAGAAGTTCACCTTGGTATGATTGGAAAAAAACTTGGAGACCAAATTCAAGATATTTTTGATGCTCAAAGAGAGAATATGGTAGCAGAACTTAGAGCAAAAATGACAGAGATAGCAGATGTTGCAAAACTTATGAATGCAAAAGAGACTCTAGATAAACTTAGTGATGATGAGTTGCTTGAGTATGCTAGAGATTGGGCAAAAGGTGTAAAATTTGCAACTAGCGTATTTGAGGGAACAAACCAAGAAGAGTTTGATAAGTTATTTGAACTAGCCAAAATGGATATGGATGGTAAAACAGAACTCTATGACGGTAGAACTGGTGAAAAGATGCTAGAGCGTGTAAATATTGGATATATGTATATGTTAAAACTTCACCACTTGGTTGATGAAAAAGTTCACGCTAGAAGTACAGGACCATATTCTTTGGTAACTCAACAACCAGTTGGAGGAAAAGCTCTCTTTGGTGGTCAAAGATTTGGAGAAATGGAAGTTTGGGCATTAGAG
>Ga0256843_1002146_pt1 | contig 14694 bp, 16 predicted proteins | sample AlvinellametaG_FD_191572 | JGI IMG/M metagenome (GOLD analysis project Ga0256843, IMG submission 191572) | Pompeii worm associated microbial communities from hydrothermal vent at the East Pacific Rise, Pacific Ocean - Alvinella | ecosystem: Host-associated > Annelida > Integument > Unclassified ... | reverse complement strand
TTCCATTTATCTCCTCTACAGAGGGCTCCAAATGGGCAGCATGAGAGCGGCGCTGCTGTACTTAATCCCGGGGGCGTTTTGGGCCGCCTATTACTACTATTTCGTCCGGGAAGTCCTCAACGGGAATAACGTGCCGGTTGAAGAGAGAGTCTGGTACGTTTTATTCTTCTTGATTGGAATCACGGCCGTATTTGCAGGAATCGCACTTTCAAAAACGAGCACGCAGTTTTTCATAAGCGTTGCCGTGTGGATGTTAATTCCGGTGGTTCTTGCAGTAGCGGAGGACCAAATCAAGGCTGCAATCCGCTTTTTACCTGCCGTTTTTATTGCAGCGGGGGCGCTCTTGTGTATTGCGATTCCCTCCCTGCTGGGCTTCACGTACGCGGCCACGTTCATCGCAGTGGGAGGGACGATTTATGAGTGGGAGCTGGAGGAAAAACGAAGAGCGGAATAAGAGTCATGTGACGGCGAAGACAAGCAATACAGTGTACGGGGCTGTAACACTTGATACTGCATATTGGGGTGTTCTAAGAAGAGAATGGTATGGTGTGATTGTACTCGTGAAGCAAGGTATGAAGCGTGAGGCTCTCAAAAAGCCATTGAGACATTTATAATACCATTCCTTAGGGCATTGGAAGGGTCCAGAGGAAGGTGATAGGCATGGTTTGGATTTACCTGCTTTTCATCTTTCTTTTCATTTCACTGGTCAATCTAAAGATAAACAGGTCAATACACAGGACGCTGACCATTTTGATTTTTGCGGAGATATTTGTCTCTCTTTTGGCAGGGTTCTCCCGTAATGGTGCTAGTCCCCTTTTGAGTGCCTTTGTGCTGGCTGTTTTTACATTTATAACTGTGGTATTCTTTGATGCTGAATACACCGGTTTGCGGGAGAGAGACATTAAATCTCAGGACGTTATGTTGCCGCTATTGGTCACATTAATGGCCATTGTGCTGTTTTATAGGGCTGGGATAATAGCGTCAGTCCTGATAGGGTATTTAGGTGTTTATCTGGCGTTTCTCTTCTATTTTGAGTCCAAGGGAATATCCGAGGCCATCTATCGGAAGTATTACTACCTGCTTAAACTTCCTTATCCGTTGCTTGCTCCTCTTGCCCTATTGGAGCAGTTCGGTTTTCAGAGATGGGTTGTCCCATTTGTTGTCTTCCATTACGTTGTAACCCTGCTGTGGGTTAAGTTTGAGCTGCCCGGACTAATCAGGGAGCCGAGGATAACATGATGTCCCGCTGTTCTTCTATTTTTTCTAACCATCCTGTTTGATAATCAAGATTTTAAGGGAAAACGTATTTATACCTCTCCATCGAGTTTAACATCAACGAACTAGGATTTCGGGTGCCTAACGAGAGCAAAAGTATCGGGGTGCGACAGAATGACTTCCAACTTGCCAGTAGCCTTTACTCTCTACCTTTCTCTGGTGGGGGGAATTATTGCTACCAGAAGGTGTAGATTCTACCAGACTGCCCTTTCACTTCTGGTGTTCTCATCCATTTTCGCCTCGTTCCTCTACTGGACGGGAGACCTTACTGGCACTCTCTTGTATGGCTTACCGTTGGCATTCCTCCCAGCCTACCTGTTCTACATGGAGTACGAACGTCCGCCGCTGAGACTTTCGGAGGACGAGAGTAGTGTTGGTGACGTTATCCTTGGGGGCCTGCTGATTGTGTTAATCGTGTTTCTGTTCAGGAAGGCCGGCGCCGGCTGGTGCCTTTTGCTTGTAATGGGTTACTGGCCCCTGTACGTTTTCATTGTCATTGCCTACAGAGGAAGCAGAAAGGCATTTTACTACGCCAAAGCTCCTTTTGTTTTCCTGTCCCTCGGTGCCCTGCTTGAGGAGCTTGGTCTCCAAAAGTGGCTGATTCCCTTTGTTGCTGTTTATCTGGCGCTGTTTGCGCTCTGGCTCAAGTTCGACCTGCCCGAATTAACCAGAGAGCCGAGGATAACGTGAGGTGAGTCATGTGGGTAGCACAACTCTTGCCGTCTTCACGGGCATTCTTATACTTTCGCTCTACATCGGCAGAATCTCCCCGAATGGGTTTAGGCGGGACTTTCCGCTTGCTTTGCTCCTTTTCAGTCAGGTGTATCTCTTTCTGAGACTTTTAATTGGCGTTGGATATTCAATTTTTGTTGTGCTTCCCCTTGTTTTTGGATTTTGGGGTGCAAACTTAGCCTATGAGTCTATTGCTAATTCAAAACTAAATGGAAGTTTGTCCGGATTTCTTGATTCGTCGTGGTCTTCAGTTGCCTATATATTGTACTCAGTCGTGGTTTTGACTCGTATCATTGGGTCGATAAACCTTGTAAAGGGAAATATGGCAGGCATTGTTCTTTTGGTCTCTGTTTACTCCTTGGTATTGCCAGTGTTTGTAAATGCCTCCCACATGAAGCTTCCAGATAGGCGATTTGTCCTTAATTTCTTTTTGGCGGCTGTTTATTATGCTCTTATTGGATATGCCCTTGGTTACTTGTCTGGATGGGGTTTGGTTGGGGCATTGTTTCTGGCCGTGCTGTACATTGGAGTGGTGCTGAGCCTTTGGGCGACTTTTGTTTTTAAAAGCAAACTTGAAAAAGAGTTGTCTCCGGAGGAGGGTAGCCAATGGAACACTTCTTAGGGGGCATAGTTCTTTTTGGTATTTTTCTTTTCTCTATCTGGGTGGGGAGGGTTTCGCCCAATGGGTTTAAGAGAGACTTTCCTTTATCGTTGATTCTCTTTAGTCAGATCTGGGTTGCTTTGAAACTTGCGAGTGAGTTTGGTTATTGGATTGGCATTGCATTTGGATTTGCATTTTTTAATGCATTCATCGTTCTGTTGGGGATTTTTGAGCTAAAATTCCCTCCTAAAGACCTTAATGTTAGAGTTGAAAAGACCATGCTCCTCTTTGTTATTTCTCTTTTTGGTATTGTTCTATTTCTTTCGGCAGGAATTAGTGAGTACACTAAATCCAACCTGCTGGGCTTTTTGTTTGGTTATTCTCTTGGATTGGTTTTGCTTTTCATGACGCTAAGGTTCTCAGAAGTATCCAGCAATACGGCACTTAGAATTCTTGGGGTTAATGCGTGTCTGTATTACGCGTTAATTGGTTTTGTACTTGGCAGGGGCGTCTCTTGGAGTTGGGGTGTGATAACTGCACTAATTCTCTCTACATCTTTCTTTTGGGGTTTATGTCGATTAGGCAAGTAAAATGTAAATTTGTTCATCAAAAGCCGGGTTGACCTTGGAGGGATGTATCATGGAGCGGCCTGTAATGGAGATATTTAAAGGGATTCTTCTCTTTTTCATTTCCTCTGTTCTTGGCTTCTATTTTGGAATAATGGTTCTTGGGAGTTCTGTAAAGGCTAAGGAATTCCAGGGTAGGTTGTTTGTATTGGAGTTAACATAAACAACGACTTAGCTCAGAACGAATTCAATTATGGCAGTTTTCTCAATTTCTTGGATTCAGAAATTGTAATAAAAGAGAACTGTGGACATAGAGTTTCAAAATGCCAAGTTTTTAACTTCCTTCCAACTCCACATGCTTTTAGCATCGAGATTTACAAGGACAACCACCTTTTAGATTCGGCCGAAACGACAGTAATACTTAATTATATTATTGAGAACTATTATGAGAATAAATTTATTAAATATTATGTGGTTCTCTTGGCGTCTGGAGCCACTGCTGGGGCCGCAGCAGCATTAGCAGAAGTAAGTGTTACTGCTGGCGTAAGTGCTGCAAAGGTTGCCGCGATAACGGGTATAATCGTTGAAATATACAACACAATTAAAGAATATCTCAGGAGGTGATTAAGATTAAGATGAGGGTCTATTTTTTAATTTTCTCTTCAGTATTCTTTATTGAAAGCATTTTCTGGAAAAACATAGTTGATGGCTTAATCCCGGCATTTTTAAGTATTCTTGTTATTTACTTCCTTGATTCCAAGGGAAAGATTAAACAACCATTATTACGGTTTAGAGAACCATACATCATTGGGAACTCTACTGAGATTGAATACCTGACTCCGGAGGAACTTGAAAAGAGGTTACGACAGAAAAGCAGGGGCTTTAAGTGGAGGTAATCATGGAAGATGGAGCTAATTTGTTCTGGAACTAACAATCCTTAGGATAAAATGCTGGATAATTCCGTCCAGCAACTCTTTTTAACCTCTCCCATCAAACTTCTCCGGTGGTTAACATGAAGGTTACCGTTCGCTATTTCGCAAGATACCGCTCCCTCGTCGGCAAGAGCGAGGAGGAGCTCGAGGTTCCAGACGGAATAACGGTGCGGGAGCTCCTCGAAATCCTAAAAGAGAGACATCCCGTGCTTGCGAAGGAGGTCTTCGCCGAGGACGACGATTTAGCTGACGTCAACGTTTCGCGGAACGGCCGCTACGTCCGCTTTGACGAAGTTCTCCGCGATGGCGACGTCGTTGCGATATTCCCCCCGGTGAGCGGTGGTTGAGATGCTGAGCGAGAGGGAGCTTGAGCGCTACGACAGACAGATAATGATTTTTGGCACGGAGGGTCAGGAGAAGCTGAAGAGGGCTAAAGTGGCCGTCGTCGGCGTCGGCGGCCTCGGGAGCCCCGTTGCCTACTACTTGGCGGCCGCTGGAATAGGAACGCTCCTCCTCATAGACGAGCAAACTCCCGAGCTCAGCAACCTCAACAGGCAGATACTCCACTGGGAGGAGGACGTTGGGAGGAACCCAAAGCCCCTCTCGGCAAAGTGGAAGCTGGAGCGCTTCAACTCGGACATCAGGATAGAGACCTTCGTCGGGAAGCTGGGGGGAGAGAACATCGAGGAAGTCCTTAAGGGCGTTGACGTCATCGTGGACTGCCTCGACAACTTCGAAACGCGCTATCTCCTCGACGACTACTCGCAGAAAAAGGGGGTTCCCCTCGTCCACGGGGCAGTGGAGGGAACGTTCGGTCAGGTGACGACGATAGTTCCCGGAAAGACGAAGAGCCTGCGCGAGATTTTTCCGGGTGTCAGGGAAAAGAAGGGGAAGTTCCCCATAATCGGGGCAGCTGCTGGGGTCATAGGCTCAATTCAGGCGATGGAAGTTGTAAAGCTCCTCACGGGCCTCGGGGAGCCACTTCTCAACAGGCTCCTCCTCGTTGATTTAGCCTACAACACCTTCGACGTCGTGGAGCTCAGGTAGGCGGCTCGACGTTCATCTTCTTGTTTATTGAGGTTATTCTGTATGTGCTGCTGCCTTTGGCGCTGATTTTTACGGTCATCTGGCCGAGGGTGGGGTCCGTAACTATGCTGGTGGCGAGAACTGAGTATTCCACTTTTACCCCGGTGAGCTCGTCCCCTTTGAACGTAAGGATGAGCCTCCCGCCCTTCACCTCGATTCCGGTGTCCGGGGTGACGGCGAGGTAGGGAGTTGTGAGTGTTTTGATGTCCTGCCAGGTCAGCGTGTAAACGAGTTCGGTTGTTTTGCCGTTTTTAATGACTCTGTCGGGCGTTTCGTTTATGTACCTTTTCGCAAGTGAGAGGGGGGTATAATCCCATACAAAGGTTGAGACGTTGTCGGTGACGTTGAAGGAGGTCATGCCGGGACCCAACACCGTCTTGAGGTAGGTCTTTCCGTTTTTTATCACCTTTATTGTCCTTACGGTGGTGTTGCCGGGTTCGCTCAGCGTTGTCGTGTTTATCATCGCCTCCCGGGAAGACAGGTCTATGTATCCCCTCTCGTGCATGAAGAGGGCCACCGGGTTGTTCTGGGTCAGGTTGGACACCAGAACTGTGATGTTCATATGTATGCTGATATTCCCCTCGTAGGTGTAGCGGCTGATTCCGTCAAGGGAGTCTCTGATTGGCTGGAGGGGGTCTGGAGCACTCGTGGTTGTGGTTCTGGCTGTGGTCGATGGGGTGGTCACTTGGCTTGTGCTGGTCGTCGTGGCCTTCATTGAAGTGGTCTTTGTGGGACTTGAACCGCCCAAACAACCGCTTGCGATTCCGATGAGAAGAATCAGGGAGATTGCAAGCAGGGTTTTCTTCATACTCTCACCACACTTTCATTTTCAGCCGTTAACTTAAATCTTTTGGGAGCAAGGGTTATAGCTTGGACGGTATTAGCCGTTGTGTGGTGATGGGATGAAGGGAATGAAAGTTCGGATCATGGGGGAGGCTTTCAGTGTGGACGACGCAATTTCGCTACTTTCCAACAGGGACGCAGGGGCTTACGTGGTTTTCCTCGGTAAGGTCAGGGAGAGGAGCAGAGGCAGGAGAGTGAAAAAGCTCGTGTACGAAGTTTACGAGGAGATGGCCCTCAGGGAGATGGAGTCCATAAGAAGGGAAGCCATGGAGAAATTTGGGATCCTTGACATGCTCATCTGGCACCGTTTTGGGGAGCTCCCAGTGGGAGAGGATACGATTCTGGTTATAGCCGTTGCATCCCACCGGGAAGAGGCCTTCCGGGCATGTGCATGGGCCGTTGATGAAGTTAAGCACCGGGTACCCGTGTGGAAGCGCGAGATAACGGAGGATGGGGTTTTCTGGATAGAAGGGGACACCGCGATACCTGATAGATGACTTTTCCACTTTTTGCAAACTATTCGCAATAGTATGCAAAATCGGAATAGAAAAAGTATAAATAGTTTGTGGTTCACTATTCTATGGTGATGTGCCGTGGAGAAGGTGGCGTACGAGGTCTCTCACACCCTTCCCGCTGATGTGTCGACAAACATCGTCGCTGTCGCCAAGCCCCCCTGGGCGAACAGGGTTCATTCTGGAAGGCTGGAGAGGATGATACTGCAGCTGGGCGCTGGTAAGGGGATGTTCTCCGAAGTAAGTGGGATTCCCCGTTCTATAGGTTGCATAGGTAACAACAGGTTCATACTCCGGAGGGAACCCATGAGCGTTGAGAGGGTAAAGGAGCTGATAAAGGAGTTCAAGGAGCTGAACGGAGACGAGCTGTGGCTCACAAACTATGATAGCGTCGATTACCTGATGTCAATTGCGATGTACGCGGTGGAGATAGGAGTCCCCCAGGTTTACGCGGTTGTTTTGATGGAGGACGTTGACAAGATCGAGCCCTTGGACGGCCTCAACGTGATCGTTGAACTTGAGTACTCCGCTGAGAACATCGAAAAACTCGAGGAGCTTGACTGGGTTCACGGGGCCCTCCTGCTGGTCAGGGGTTCGGAGCTCCAAGATGTTATGGACCTCCGCCTCAACTTCAGGGGCGAGGTGTACATTGACGTGCTATTCCCGGGCTCGGCAAGGGCCCTTGACTTCAACGTCATCGAGGCAAGGAGGATATTCAACCCCAGCGTTGAGATGTACCATGACTGCCTTGCGGGAACCCTCGCCGTAACCGCGGATGGATACGCCCTGCCGTGCCCCCTGCTCAGGAACTACGTCGTCGCTGACATGAAAGAAACCGGTATCAAGGGCGTGCTGAGGAAGAAGAGACTCAAGGCGTTCTGGAAAAAGACCAAAGAGGAAATTGGAGACTGCTCCCAGTGTCCTTTTAAGTACATATGCCATGACTGTCGGGCACTTGAGTACCAGGCCACGGGCGAAATAGACGGCGTGGAATACTGCCCGATGATCATCTAAAAGCTCGTGATTAAGTGGTACCCGCTTCCATCTTTTTTAACTATCATCTGGTATCTCTTTGCGAACCGTCTGTCGTTCATTTCTTTGAATGTCTCATCAAAGTACTCAACGAGGATCTTGTCCACGTACTGGCTGAACTCCATTATCTTGGCACCCAGGTCCTCCTTTGAGGAGAAGAACCACTCAATGAGGTAGCCATGCCCCACGAGCACTCCGATGAGTATCTCGTAGTCCTTGAACCTTTCCAGAACGTCATCATTCAGTTCCCTCGTTATGCCTATAACCCCCCTGTCGTGCACGTTCATGTCGATGAGGGGGCTGAATGTTGTCAGTATTCCCTCCTCCTTCAGCCTGTTTATCATGAACCTCACTGTAGGCCTGGTTTTTCCGAGTTCCCGGGCTATTTTGGTTATTGGGGTTCTCGCATTGTTTTTGAGGATGTCCATGAGGATCGCATAGTCGTAGCTCAGGTTCCACTCACCAAAGTCGTCCTCTCCCGAATACGGGTAGCCTCTGACTTCGTAGTACTCATAATCATCGGAGTGCTGGTCCAAGAATTTGTCAACCAGGTCCAGCTGGTCGTTTGGGACGTGGAACACCATGGACAGTCCGTTTTTAAAGCCGAACGCGGGGTTAATGTAAGAAACAAACGGGTTTCGGGAGAGTTTCAGGGCCGTCTTCATCAACGAGAAGGATGGGACGTTCAGGAATGCCACGAAGCTTCGGAGGCCTATCCTCCTTATGTTGTACTTGGCGCCCACGGTCAGGTATTTCCCGTAGTACTTATCGTAGAGCCTCTTGAGCTTGTAGTACTCTATCCCCTCCTTTTCGGCGATCCTCTTTAGACTCTCGAGGGGATACTTCTCGAGGAGCCCGACGAGAAGTTCCAGTTCCTCCAGGATGGGCTCGGACATAGGCGCTCACCGTGGGTATCGCGAAAAAGTTATATCTAAAGCCCCTATTAAACCTTTCTGGTGGTGCGTAATGGTCAGGATGGAAGTTGTGGAGATAGAAAAGCCGGAAGGGGTTGAGGTGATAATCGGCCAGGGGAACTTCTCGATATTCACTGTGGACGACCTTGCAAAAACCCTTCTGACGACGGTTCCGGGTATAAAGTTCGGGATAGCGATGAACGAGGCAAAACCCCAGCTGACCCGCTACACGGGTAACGATCCTGAACTCGAGGAGCTCGCGGCTAAAAACGCCGTCAGGATTGGCGCCGGACATGTTTTCGTGATCCTCATGAAGAACGCATTCCCCATAAACGTCCTCAACGCGGTCAAAAATCACCCCGCAGTTGCGATGGTGTACGGGGCAAGCGAGAACCCCTTCCAGGTGATAGTGGGAGAGACCGACCTTGGGAGGAGCATCTTAGGCGTTGTGGACGGCAAGGCCGCCAACAGGATCGAGACTGACGAACAGAGGGAAGAGCGCAGGGAGCTCGTCGAGAAAATAGGCTACAAAATCGACTGAACCCATACTTTTTTAGGGCTTTCATTTACCTTTCTACGGTGGTTCGATGAGGCTCGCTTTTGTAACTTCAAACCCCGGGAAGGTCGAGGAGGTTAGGAGATATCTCGCCCCGCTTGGGATCGATGTTTATCAGCTGAGGGTCGAGTACCCGGAAATACAGGCGGATTCGCTCGAAGAGGTGGCTGAATACGGGGTGAGATGGCTGGCGGAGAGGATAGACGGCCCATTCTTTCTCGACGACTCGGGACTCTTCATCCCGGCCCTTAAAGGTTTTCCCGGCGTTTATTCTGCCTACGTCTACAGGACCCTTGGAATCGAGGGCATTCTGAGACTCCTGGCGGGAGTTGACGACAGGGGGGCCTACTTCAAGAGCATCATAGCCTACTGGGACGGCGAGCTCCACGTTTTCGAGGGCAGGGTGGACGGCGTCATAACACGGGAACCGAGGGGAAGCGGCGGCTTTGGCTTCGACCCTATATTCAGACCGTCAGGCTTCGATCGAACTTTTGCCGAAATGACAACGGACGAAAAGAACAGAATATCTCACAGGGGCAGGGCGCTGCAGCGCTTTGCAACTTGGTTGGAGGAAAACCTTAAATAATGAAATCGTTCCAACTCCCATAACGGGAATTGTAATAATGACGAAAGGGGATCGCAATGGTGAGTCCACTCGACGCCACGGATATGAGGTTGTTGAAGGAGCTTAAGGAAAACGCGAGGGAAAACATAGCGTCTCTCAGCAAAAAGCTCGGCATCCCGAGAACGACGGTGCACTACAGGATAAAGAAGCTGGTGGATGAGGGGATAATCGAGAAGTTCACGGTAAAGCCGAACTACAAGAAGCTCAACCTCGGCACGACGGCGTTCATCTTGGCGCGCTACGACCCCGATTCCGGGCTCACTCAGAGGGAGGTGGCTGACAGGGTTGCGGCCCTTGAGGGTGTTTACGAGGTTCACATCGTGGCCGGCGAGTGGGACCTCCTGATAAAGGTCCGCGCGCCGAACGCGGAGGAGATAGGTAAGATAGTTGTTGACAGGCTCAGGGAGATAAAGGGCATAGACCAGACGGTAACGATGGTGTCGTTCGTCACGGTTAAGGAAGAGGTATGAGGGCGATGATCGGCGTTCTCCTTCCTGAAGGGTGATGATGCGAGGAAAGGTGAGCCCTGACTAAATCACGCAGCACTCGTGGATTACCTCCACGTCTCTGATTTTTTTCGCCCATTCGATTACTTTTCTCGGCGGGTTCGTCAGCCTGTCCACACCTTTGAGAACCGCGCCCCGGTCGAATTCAAGGCGCCAATTTCCGGTCGGACGCATGCAGCCGATGCTCAGCTCCCTATCAAAGTGCTCGCGCGCGTACTCGACGACTTTCAGGCTCTCCTCGACGCCCGGTTTTGGAACGTTCTCCATCTCCGTTCCCTTCGTTGGAATGAGGACGTCCAAAACGAGAACGTCTATCGGGTACTGGGCGAGTAGGTCAACCGCCTTGAACTCCCAGTGAATTCTCCCGAAGTCGAGGCCTATTGTTATATGGGGCGCAACCCTGATTCCGTTCTCCGTCAGGAGCTCAACTATCCGAAGGTAGTCCTCGACGGTCTTATCGATTTTGTAAACCCGCCTTATCACGCCGTCGTCGCCAACGAAGTCGAGGGAAACGACGTCGACATATTTAACCCACTCCAGATCGCTCTCGTCTATAAACCCAACGTGGGCGTTGAGCTTCAGTTTTGTTCTCCGCTTTATCTCTCTCAGCTCCTCAGCGTATCTGTCAATCGGCACCTTCAGGCGGGAGTCCATCCCCCCACTCAGCAGACAGCCCCGCCCGCCGGAGCGCTCGACGTCGAGGCAGAAGTTCAGCAAACCCCTCCGCGTCGGCTTCTTCATTCCCGCTAAGTAGTGTCGCCCACAGTGGGCACAGTTGAGCGCGCAGTAGCTCCCGGTGAGCGAGATGGAGGGAAATTTAATGCCTGGAATGTAGATTTTGAGTTTCTTCATTTAAACCACCGTTGGGGGTTGTATGGGGCGGAGGCCCCTCTGGGGTTTAAATGAGAAGGAAGGGTCCGGGAAGCGTGGTCCCCTGGTTTATGTGGGACGAATCCCCGTCTTCGGGGAGAGGGGGTTAGCAAGGACGTGGGGGGTGAAACCCCCCGGTCCTGCGAGGGAAATTTGATGCCTGGGATGCATGCTTTTAGTTTCTTCATTTAGCTCACCCCTGAAGGGGGTTGTAGGGGGCGGAGCCCCCTCTGGGAAAAGAAAAGGGGCGATATAAGGCTTTTGGGGCAAAAATGGGGAGGGTCAGTCCTCCCGCTTCTCCCTGAACAGGGGCCACCAGGCCTTCTTTCCAAAGAGGCTCATCATGGCCGGCCCGATGAAGTAAACCGCCATCGTCGCAGTCAGCAGGACTCCGGCGGCTAATGCGAATCCGATTTCCCTTGTTCCCCAGGTGCCGCTGAGCATCAGGGAGCCGTAGGTTGTTGCCAGGACCGCCGCGAGCCCTATTACGAGTGCGTCCATGGTTCCGGCTGCCACGATCAGCGCATCGCGCGGAGAGCGCCGCTCGAACTCGTCCCTTGCCTTCACCAGGTAGAAGCTGTTGTAGTCGATGCCGACCCCCATGAGCACGACGAAGACCATCAGCGGCAGGAACCACATGACCTGCTGGCCGAATATCCTCTCGAAGAGCCAGGTGGATGCCCAGATGCTCGTCATGACGCCGAGGAATATAGTCGCCATGGTCGATGCCACCGCGGGGAGCCCCTTGAGTGTCGGTATGAGGGAGAGGAACATCAGTATCAGGGCCACTGGCAGGATTCTGTGCCAGAAGACGTCGTTGATCTTGTTGCTGAGGTCGAGTGAGAGCGCCGCGTTTCCGCCGACGAGGCAGGCTTTGAGGCGCGGGTTCTTCGCTGCAACGCCCCTGAGATAGGCCCTCATCTCCCTGACGAGCTCCTTGGCCGCGTCGCTGTCGGAGTTGTACTTGGCCGAGACCTGAATCAGTACTTTGCTTCCGTCCTTGGAGATGTAGCGGTCTCCTCCGAGACTCTTTATGGCGGCGAGGCTGAGGTTGCTGATGGGCTCTCCGTAGGGCATCGTCGGGGAGTAGACCCCGGTCACCCCCATCATCCTCTCCAAGTGGTTGCTTATCTCCTGTATCGTGCTCAGGTCGGAGTCGGTTATCGGGCCGTTGAACTCGAGGACGATGTAGTACGGGGACGCGACGGCCGCTCCGAGCTTTTCCTGACTGAGCTGGAGGAAGTGGTATGTCTCGCTGTTCTCGGGCAGGAAGAGGGTCATGTCGTGGCTTCCGTTGAAGTGGAAGAAGTTGTAAGTTGCCGGAACCGCTATCAGGAGGCCTATGAGCAGGACGATCTTGGCGTGCCTGACCACCCACTCCGCTATCCTGCTCTTCTCGTGCACATCTGGCGAAACGTGCTTTATGTGCCTCGGCCACCAGAAGATGGCCTTATCCCCGATCAGTGCCGTTATTGCCGGGATGAAAGTCAGTGAAGCCACGAGGACGGTCACGACGGCGAGCGGGGCGATTATACCCATCTGCTGGAACATCGGGAACTCCCAGGCGAGCATGAATGATGCGAATGCTATGATGTCGGTGAACGCGCTCGCAAGCACGGCGTCCTTTGAGCGCTTTAACGCCTCGGCAACGGCCTTTTCATGCTCGTAGCCTTCGGCGAGGTACTCCTTGAACCTGTGGAGGTAGTAGGTCGAGTAGTCTATTCCCAGTCCGAGGGCGGTCGTCACGGTTATCATCCTGGCCCAGCTTCCGACGTCGGTTACGTTGCCCTTCGCCAGCAGGTAGGTTATTCCGAGCGCCGTCAGTGTCGCCGTGGCGACCCCAGTGAACGGCAGGAACGTCGCGAGTAGCGCAGCGCCCATCAGGATGAAGAGTATTACCAGTGCCCCTATTATGCTCGCCCTCGTTGTCCTCTCGTTGTCCTTCTCCCCGAGCGTAAACATTTCGTGGAGCTCTATGGGGGTTCCGCCGAGGGCGGCCGTGACGTGCGGGTAGTAGGCCCCGAACTCCTTCAGGGCTATCTCCTTGACGATGGTTGCGTTTCCGGCGAGGTACTTGTACTGGTCCTGGCCGGGTGCCGTCGTTCCTCTGGGCACGAAGGTCACGAGTATCGTCGTGTTGTCCTCGCTCTTGAACATCCGCAGGTAGGCCCCTGCCGTTTTATGTACAGTTGGGTATATCTGCTCCGCTATTGGTTTAACGTCGCTCCTGCCGATCTTCTCGGGCTCGTCCTTGAATCTGAAGGCGATGTCCACGAGCTGGGTGACGTTGACGTTTATCTCCACGCCGCCTATTCCCTTCTCCAGGTAGGAGCCGATTATCTCCTCGACCTTCTCCTTGACAAGCCTCTCAACGGCGCTCTGGCTCATTGGATACTTCCTGACGACCTCCTCGATTACGCTCCAGACGGCGTCCCTGACCTCCTTTGGGGTGTTGGCCGGCATCATCTTGCTTAGCTTCTCCCTCGAGGCGTTGAGGAACGTGGTCTCTGCAAGTTCCCTCGGATTGGCCCCGCGGTAGAGGGCCCTTATCATTTTCTCGGCCTCCGGCGTCTTGGACTCGGGCGGCATGAGCTTGAGAACCACACTTACCGTGGCGTTTTCGAGGGTCGAGCCGCTGATTATGCCCTCCGGGTCTGCGGTCGCCTCCTCAACGAGGAGCCCGGCAACTTTCTCCGGGTCCGGGACCTTCCCCCGGAGCTTCTCGGCCATCTCCTTCTCAAGGAGTTCCTTCGTAATGCCACAGATTACCCTCTCATCCCCTCCGCTTGAATAGAGGGCCCTGAGAACGTTCTCCGGGAGCGCGAGCCCTCTGGATTCCACGAGCTTTGACATCATCTCCACCGTGGCGTTTTCGAGGAGCCTCTGATTCCAGGTCAGTATTCCGACTGCGTAGGGGTCGTACTCCATAGTGACGTTTACAAGGGCCGGGGCCATGGGCCGGAGCTCTTCGGGGAGCTTCTCCTCAAGACCGGTTATCAGGAGGCTCCTCTCGAGGGACTCGGTCGGTCCCGTCCTCATGAGGCCGAGGAGAATCTCTCCGGAGTTCGGCATCTGGAACAGCGGGTTGTCCGGCTGGATGGCTTTCATGTAATCGAGGGCAAACTTGACGGCCGCCTCTTCAACCTGGGTTGGAGAGGGGTTCTTTCCGAGGGATATCGAGGCGTTTACAAGCGCGGCCATCGTCTTTGAGTCGAGCTCCCCAAAGCCCGGAATCTCGGTGCTCCGGTTGCTCATCGCTATGACCTGCGGTAGGGCGTGGAGTGCTGATGTAGTGATCTCTGAGACAGTCGGCACCAGGACGTCGGGAGGCATGTTCTGAATGGCGTACTGGCTTCCGTATTTTCTGTCCACACCCAAAACCGCCCGGTAGAACGCCACCGAGTACGCCTCGGCCAGAGTCTTCTGGGAGCCGTTGATCTGGGAGAGTATGAGCCCGGAGGTGACGTTGACAAGGACGGGGTCAGTAATGCCAGCCTTCCCGTACATGGCGTAGATTGGATACGTGGGCTTGAAAACAGCGTACACAAAGTCTATGGTTGTGCCGGTCTGCGTTGCAATTGCATCTGCAGTTCCGGGGTCGAGGTAGCCAACGCCGTAAGCCCCGCTTTCGAGAAGGGCGTTGT
>Ga0256843_1002145_pt1 | contig 14695 bp, 13 predicted proteins | sample AlvinellametaG_FD_191572 | JGI IMG/M metagenome (GOLD analysis project Ga0256843, IMG submission 191572) | Pompeii worm associated microbial communities from hydrothermal vent at the East Pacific Rise, Pacific Ocean - Alvinella | ecosystem: Host-associated > Annelida > Integument > Unclassified ... | reverse complement strand
ATGGATCGTGTGGCATACACAAATGATACAGACTGCCATAGAGATGTCGCTACAGGCTATAGACAAAACCATAGCCAAAACAAAGTTCTATGACAAGATAAGAGAGATAAAGATAAATGAAAATCAATCAAAGGCTATTAACTTCTTACTATCGGGCAAAGAGACGAGTATCAATAATAGTATGTACAGGGCTATGACAGGTACAAGTCAAGTCACCGCATCAAGACAGCTCAATGACTTGGTAAAAAAAGGGGTTTTGCAAAAAGTAGCCAATCAAAAGGCACGAAGCAGTGCGTATGAGCTTTGTTTGTAGCAAATTGTGCTAATATTCCGCTTTTATAGAGGACAACACAGATGAAAATTTATGCCTTACAATCCCTTGCCGGTGGGTTTTTAGATGAAGACCTTAAACACTTTAACAAAGAGTTTGACGACTGGTGTGTGCAGTTTGAGAGTATGGAGGATACACAGCTGGTACTTGATACGCTCAATAAAAAAGAGCGCATTAAGATCGTGGAGATCACGCCGCTAAGTTATCCCAAGTATTTTTTCCACAAGCTAAAGGGCATCATACATGCTACTAGAGAGTATGATGGCAAGATCATCTGTGTGGTCGAACCGCAAATGGGGGAGAGCTTTCGCATAGCTATTTGTGACTTGCAGACAAAGAACGTCAAAGTGCTCAAGACCCGTTACAAGAGTACCCTTGCTGCTGAAGGGGCGTTTGCCAATTTGACATTTGATCTACGATAATGAACTGCATACTCTTACCCAAAAACACTACTACCATTCGTGATGAACTGCAAATAAAGCACATCTATGAGGTGCTCAAAGCCAAGGTGGGTGACAGACTGACTGTTGGTGAGATAGGCGGCAACATAGGGAAGGCTACCATTGCCAAAATGGATAGGGGTGAAGTTGTTTTGACAGATGTGGTACTTGACAAAAAGCCGCCTGCCAAACTTGATCTCATCGTGCTACTTGCCTTGCCGCGTCCGAAGGTACTACGAAGACTCATTATGGATATGACCTCGCTTGGGGTGAACCGCATTATCATTGTAAACAGTTACCGTACACAAAAGAGTTACTGGCAAAGTCCGTTGCTCGAACGCATAGATGAGTTTGTCTTTGAGGGGTTGCAGCAAGCGGTTGATACCGTGCCGCCTGTCATCGAATTTCAAAAACGTTTTAAACCCTTTGTGGAAGATGAGTTCCCCGCTTTATTGACAGAGGGGGATGATGCGGTGGTGGCACACCCCTATGCGGAGCGCTCTTGGAAAGGCTATCTTGATGCGTTAAAAACACAACAAAAGATGCCGAAGGTGCTATGCATCGGAGCAGAGGGTGGGTGGATAGCCTATGAAGTTGACCTGCTTTGCAAACACGGCTGCACGGCTGTGAGTTTAGGGGATCGGATATTGCGAACGGAGACGGTGGTGAGTGTGTTGCTTGGGGCTTGGTTGGTACAATAAAAGTAATCACAAGATTAAAAAACAGATATAATAATTAAACAGCTCTCTTCAAAGGATTTCAACATGCCAAACCTAAAGATCTCCAACACTGTCACCCTTGATGAAAATGAGATTGAGATAAACGCCATACGTGCACAAGGCTCAGGTGGGCAGAAGGTCAACAAGGTCTCTGCGGCGATACACCTGCGTTTTGACATTGCCGCTTCTTCTTTACCTGACTTTTATAAAGAGAAGCTCCTCTCCCTTAAAGATAAACGCATTACCAAAGAGGGGATTGTAGTCATCAAATCCCAGCAGCACCGCTCTCAGGAGCAGAACAGAGAAGAGGCGCTGGAGCGCTTGGTGGAACTGATAAAAAGTGTGAACGTCACACAGAAGAAGCGGGTGCCGACCAAGCCTACCAAAGGCTCCGTGAAGCGGCGGTTGCTTTCTAAAAAGAAGCACTCGAATAAAAAGAAGTTACGTGGACGGGTGAAAGATATCTAAAGTTTTGATCCTTTTTGCTACACTATACGATCATATACCAAAGGGTTTTCTATGATAGACTACCAAAAACGATTGACAATGCACCGTGAGTTCTACCCTATTAAAGAGCTTGACTACTCCGTAGAGAGCGATAGAGGGCGTATTCTCTCCTCTTCAGGGATGCGTCGTCTGCAAAAGCGTACGCAAGTCTTTGCTCTGGAGCTGAACGCTTCCATCCGTACCCGCTTAACGCACTCGTTGGAAGTGGCACAGACAGCACGTTTTATTGCCAAAAGCATTTTGGCAAAGCTTAAAGAGGAAGGGTTGGAAACGTACCATCTCGATGGACTTGAGAATGCCTTTGTCTCCACCGCTGAGATGACCAGTCTATTGCACGACATCGGGAACCCGCCATTTGGGCACTTTGCCGAGCAGACGATCAATAAGTGGATAGAGCAACACTTGTATGAGATATGGCACGCATTTCCCGCCAACGATGAAGCGACCTTGGAGCTTAAGCAAATGCTCTGGCAAGACCTTTGCAACTATGACGGCAATGCACAGGCCATTCGGCTTATTACCAAACTTCAGCGTCTTAACCTCTCCTATATGCAGATACTTTCCGTACTCAAATATACCCGTGGTGCATTTGAAAGCCCGCCGGCAGAGGGAGAGCCCTTAAGCTATATCCGTAAAAAACCGGGTTACTTCTATAGCGAAAAAGAGCAAATTGAGACGATGTGGCAGACCTTGGGTGTTACGCCCGGTCACCGTTTTCCGATTACCTACATTATGGAAGCGGCAGATGACATCTCCTATCTGACCGCCGATCTGGAAGATTCGGTAGAGAAGGGGATACTCACGCTTGATGAAGTCTATACGCTCATTACCCAAGAGTGCCAAAAGCAGGAAGAGGCGTATCTTTTAGAGGTGGTAAGAAAGCAGTATGAGAAAGCGAAAAAAGACCAAGAGCCCTATCAGTTCAATATGTTCTTCACCTTGACACGCGCCAATCTTGTGACTGCACTGGTGAAGTATGTGGTGGAGATATATCTTGCCAACCATGAAGCGGTCTTTGAAGGCTCATTCGATGCACCGCTGTTAGAGTATGATAAAAAGAGTACCTACTACAAAGCGATCAAAGTCCTGCAAGAGGTATCGCGTAAACATATCTACCGTCATAAAGAGGTGCAGACCTTGGAGATGCAAGGGTATACCATTATCAATGGGCTCTTCAATATCTACAAGCCGCTGCTTGAGCTGGATGCATCGGACCTTCAGGCACTTTTAGCGGAGAAGAAGATAGCGTGTTTCATCTCCATGCGTCTGATACGGCGGATATCACCTAAGCAGATCGTTGCGTACAAGAACAGTGTCGAGGCTATTAAGCAGCAAGATGAAGCCTCTTTTAGATTGCTGGAGTGGTACTACCGTGTTCGGCTTATTGTCGATTATATCAGTGGCATGACCGATGATTACGCCCTGCATGAGTACCAGACGCTTACGGCGATGAAGTAAGCGTCTTAGAAGTATCGTGTCATGATCTCCTCAAGTGGTACCGGCGGACTGAAGTAGTACCCCTGATAACTGTCACAGCGGCACTCTTGGAGAAAGAGCAGGTTATCTTCACTCTCTACCCCTTCGGCGATGACATAGAGATCGAGCGCATGCCCGAGTGCAATGATCCCCTCTACCAGCGCACGCGCATCTTTTTGTGAGCCAAGCTGCATGACAAAGCTCTTGTCGATCTTGAGAATATGCACCGGCATCATACGCAAATAGGCAAGAGAGGAGTACCCTGTACCAAAATCATCAAGGGATATCTGATAGCCTGCATCATGAAGGGCATGTAGGGTCTTGACGTTCTCATCGAGATTTTCCATCAGTACCGTTTCGGTGATCTCCAAATGCAACTTGGCTTTGTCGATACCGTATTTTTTGATAAGCGTACCGATCTCATCTAAGAGCTCTTTACGTATCTGCATGGTCGAGAGGTTGACCGAGATGGATATCTCTATGCCTTGCTTCTTAAAGGATTGAAGGCTTTGACACGCTCTTTCGAGTACGTAGTGTCCTAGCTCTAAAATAAAACCGTTCTTCTCTGCAATAGGGATGAAGGTATCGGGTGAGACCATACCGTACTCAGGGTGTCTCCATCGAAGCAGGGCTTCAAGACCGATGATCCTTCCGCTTTCAATGGAGACTTGCGGCTGATAGTAGAGAGTGAAGTCACCCGATTTGAGTGAACTCTCCATCTCTCTGGTCAGCTTTGCCTCTTTCATCAATGCCTGAGCAAGGGCATCATCGAAGAATATTGCACGGTTACGCCCTTGATGTTTGGCTTCGTAGAGTGCGATATCGGCATGTTTGATGAGTGTGATACGGTTCTGACCATCTTCAGGAAAGCGTGCGATACCGATGCTGACACCCAAATGGTACTCTTTTGCATGATGGATGAACGGTTCGCTCAAGGCGGCACTGATCTTCTTTGTAAGTGCATCAAGGCTCTGTTCGTCTGTTTGAAGGGTACAGTAGAGGAACTCATCACCACCGATACGCCCGACAGTATCACCTTTTTCCAAAAGTGCATTCAAGCGTTCACTGACCGTACTTAAAATGATATCCCCTACATCATGCCCTTCAGTATCGTTGATCTGCTTGAACTGGTCAAGGTCGAGATAGAGCAGAGAAAAATGCCGAACCTCTCTGTTTTGAATGAGCTTGTCGATATGCTCTTGCATATAATGGCGGTTTGGAAGTCCGGTCAACATATCGTAACGTGCCATATAATCCAGCGCGCTGATCTGCTTTTTTAGCTGTTCGAAGGTCTCTTTCAAGATCGCACCCAGGTCGTTGATCTCTTTAAGAAGAGAATGGGGCTGGGTCGTGATCTCACGTTTTTTGATCATGCGTTCCAGCTCTTCTAGCGGGAGAATGATCATACGGCGCAATACCCACCAGATAAAAAGGATCAAAAGTGTCGGAACGACCCCTGAGAAGATCAGGAAGTGTTTCATCTTCTCATGAAAAAGATGCTGACTGAAAGCTTCGGAGAGATGGGCGACCACATAGAAGGTGTATCTGTGCTTATCTTTATAGTATGTATTCCCAAAATGAAGTATGGGGATATCGAATATCATATCACTATTGACATCAAGGACGGACAAGCTCTTTTTAGGATCAAAGCGTGTACCGATGGTTCGTGGATCGGATGAGAATACGACCGTATTATCCTGCACGAACGAGAGGCGGTCGATGGTGTCGTTGTTGTTCTCCAAACGGGTAATAAGATTACGCATAACGGAGTAGTGCGGATTGTCCCTTCCCAACTCCTCCTTGATACGGTCTTGTGCCTCAAGTAGGGTATTTCGCAGGTTTTGGTAGATGATCTTCTGCACATCAGTACGGGTCACCTCATAGTAGTACCATGTCCGAACGAGGTAGAAGACGGTAAAAAGAAGAAGCAATATACCGAAAAAGTGTCCTGTTTTGATCCGTCTCATGGGACAACACTTCCTGTCTCGATATGGTGTTCTTGAAGCTTCTTTAAAAGCATGGAAGTAGGGTGATTGATCCACTCTATAGCAGAGAGCTCCTCTTTGAAATGGTGAAAGTCCTTCTCTTGCAAATAGGGAACGACCACATCAAAATAGTGCTTGGGATCGGTTTGACTCACTTCGATCGCCCGGTCGATATGGGCTTTGAGCTTTTTAAAGCGCTTCTGCTCCTGTGCGACAAGTGTGCTATCGGCACAGAGAAAGTCAACCACAAGCAGGGTCTGCATGGTTCGTGTCGAGTCTATGACATGAAAGCCGTGTGCAAGCAGTTTGACATCATAGGGTGCATAGGTGACAATGAGCATCGGCTCTTTTGTCGGCATGAAGGATTTGAGATCGAAAGGGTTCGTCTCATGCACTTGTAACCGCTCATGGGGAATATGATACTTGCGAATAAAGTCATTGAGCAGTACGGTATTGATACTCTCTTGCTCCAGATAGACATCGATCTTTGGCGCATGCTTTATGACATCAAGCGTTGTGTTCGAAAGTATCATATCGCCACCGTTTGAACGGTCGAAAAGGATCACCGGTACAACATGGTCGTTCTCTCTTCTAGCTTGCATATACTCATACTGTGTCGATGTCATAATATCGACAGAACGGGTATGAAAAAGGTTCAAGCTCTCGGAAAGTGCACTGACGAACTTCAGCGTAAAGCCATCCTCTTCCAACCACCCCATCTCATTGGCATAGAAAAGCGGTGTATACCCCACCCACTGGTTTGCTGCGATCTTCAGAGGTTTTTGCGTACGGCTCTCACACCCGCTAAGCCCCCAGATCACCAAAAGTAGTATCAAAAACCTATACAACCATACTCCTTTTCAAAAGTGAAATAGCATTCATTATAGCATAGTTTAGCGGATCTTCTTAATATTTCACTCATAAGGTTTTGCTATAATGGTAGGCACAAGGAGTTTAACATGTATCAATATCAAACAATTATTTTAGGGGCGGTAAGCCTTTGGATGCTTAATGGCTGCGGTGGCAGTTCCGTCAGCGGTCAAACTAGCGTTGATCTTAACCTGAGCGATAATGATGAAAACGGTAGTGAAGTCATCTGTGCAGAGGTCGTTACACATGCCTATAACCCTGAGACGGGCGAAGAGAGAGACTTTCCTACCCCCTGTGATGTTCCTGCGGGCTGGGTACTCTCTCCTGTGGATTCCGTTAGTCCGATCATTGAACTTAAAGGTGCCCAAACCATTACGATCACAGCAAAAACATCCTTTGTCGACCCCGGTGCGGAAGCATATGATGAGCAAGATGGAAATTTGACAGATAAAATAATCCGTAGCGGAGAGGTCGATACTTTACATAGCGGGACCTATCAACTTACGTACCGGGTCAGTGACACTTCCGGAAATGAGGCGGATCCTGTATATCGTTATGTCATTGTTACCCCTATCACGCAATCTCATCAGTATGAATCGAACGCTTCTTTAAATCTCATAAACCCTGACAGAGGTTTCTATGATGCCAGTTACGGTTTGGAGAAAGAGCGTGATTACAATGCGTACGAAGCAGCCTATAACGAAGGTTACAGACTGGTCTATGCACCCATCGATCTCTCCGACTACAATGAGACACAAACACTTCCTGACTCGCTTCTCTCTACGATTGAGAAGAATCTACAAGATGCCCAAACAGCACATATGGGGTTGATCTTGCGTATTAAGTATCGAGACAGTATCGATTCATCCGATCCGGAGAAAGCGCTTATCCTCTCACATTTGGATCAGCTAACGCCGCTATTGCAACAATATACCCATACTATCTCCGTGGTACAGGCAGGATTGATCGGTGCATGGGGAGAGTGGCACAGTTTCAGCGGTGACTTCGAAGAGGGAACAGAAGGCTATATCGAGAATAGACGGGAGCTTGTGGAAAAACTTTCAGCGATATTCCCACAGACCTATCTACAGATACGTACCCCTATGCATAAAGAGCTGCTCTTTGGTGAGAGTGAGAGCTACGGTGAAGTGGGGGATGCAGGTATGATCACTCCACAAACAGCCTATAGCACACAACTTCAAAGCCGTGTGGGACACCACAACGACTGCTTTTTGATCAACCAAACGGATGCGGGAACCTATATGAGCGACAATATCGATTTTTGGCGTGCTTATGTAGCGAACGATACCCAGTATGCACCGATGGGTGGTGAGACTTGTGGTATCGGTGATGGAGATGACGCACAACTAAGCGACTGCCCCAATACCCTAGCACAACTTAAAACCCTTCACTTCTCTTTTATTAATGATGCCTACCATCCCGATGTGATCGACAAGTGGAAGGATCAGGGGTGTTATGAGGAGATAGCCCAAAATCTAGGTTATAGACTGGAAGCGACACAGCTTGAGCTCTCTTATGATGATGCCGACCTTGATATTCGCTTCTCTTTCGAAAACAAAGGATACGCCGCCCCTTACAGAAATGCTTCCGTCTCCTTTTTACTGATGAATGATACCGACCGCTATCTTCTTCCTCTTACGGAGGATATTCGTAAATGGTACGGGCAAGAAGCACAGGAAATAGCCTATCATGTCGATCTTGATCCGATCAAAAAAGGTACATACTGCCTCTACTTCAAGATTGAAACGGATGGAGGGAGTATCGCTTTGGCAAACAGCCGTACATGGGTCGAAAGTGTAGAAGCAAACCTCTTGGAGTGTGGTATCGATGTTCACTGAGATCAAAGTTTATAAAGGAATAAGAGAGTGAGAGTATTATGGTTTTTGATCTGTATGGGTATCTATGTACAAGGTGGATTCTTCTTCTCTGAAGAGAGAGAAGTTGCCCCTGCAACTACACAGCCACCAATGGATATCGCATATGAAAAGAGTGAAGCCTTGACACTGCTTAATGAGATACGCGAAGCGATAGGGATGAATACACTCATTCAAGAAGAGTCTTTGGATCGTGCAGCACAGGCACATGCTGATTATCTTATTGCCAACCATGTCGCTACACATGATGAGACACCCGGACTTCCAAAGTTCACTGGTGTCACACCTGCCGAACGGGCGATCCGTGCAGGTTATCTTTCCCGACAAGTAAGTGAGAACCTCTCTGCACATAACAGCGATGCACAAAGTTCAATAGACGGGCTTTTCTCTGCAATATACCACCGTTTCGGGTTTTTAGATACTTGGATCGATGAGATCGGTGTGGGTGTCACGCAAAACCCTCAAGGTAAAAAAGAGAATGCCTTTGTCTATGTGATGGGGAATAGCCAGATCAATGCACTTTGCCAAGAGAGACCGTTTCAGGGGTATGGACGGTATGTCTATGGTATTTGTAAAGAAAAAGAGCATAAGATCGCAGAAAAACGTTTTTTAAAAGCGCGAGATGCCAATAAATGGCTTAATCCAAAGCTTATTCTCTACCCGTATGACGGGCAGACTGATGTTCCACCGGCTTTTTATGACGAATCTCCTGACCCGCTTCCTGATTATGATGTTTCCGGTTTTCCTATCAGTGTGATCTTTAACGACTACTTCTTCAAACATGTAACACTATCTTCATTTACCCTTAGCAGTCAGGGGAAAACTCTTCACCACGTACGCCTATTAACGAAAGAAAATGATCCGAACAAAAGACTGACCGATCATCAATTTGCACTGATGCCATTGGAAAGACTCCGTTATAATACACAGTATACGGCAAAGATCCGCTATCAAGTCGATGGGAAGAGTGGTGAGGTTGTTTGGCATTTTCATACCAAAAAACCACTGTATCGTATGGTAAGGATTACACAAGAGGAGACAACCGTTACAATGAAAAGGGGAGAGACTATTTTGCTCTACCTTGTTCCTCAAAACGGCCATGATATGCAAAAACAAGTGATATTCCCGGATAATGTACATATCACATTTCTCGATAATCATACATTACGCGTAAGCCTTTTAAATAATGATTGCCGTAGCTTTGATATTAAAAGTGACCATTATAAAATTCATGTGCGCATAGAGAGTTCACTTTAAATTAACATTTAATCATTATAATTCCTAAACTAAAAATATCAAGGATTATAAATGAAAAGATCATTACTTTTTTATATAGCTACATCGGCACTGATGTTCGCAGGGGAGGGGGAAGCGCTTGTCAAACAGCATTGTGCTTCGTGTCATATGTTGGAAAAACCTGAGCCCGAGCAGATCCCTACGCTTAAAGCGCCTGCATTTGATGCGGTGCTGTTCCACCTCAAGGATGCCATTCACGATAAAGCGGCACAAAAAGCGTTTATTATCGACTATGTTCAACACCCTAGTGCCTCCAAGTCCGTGTGTGAGTCGAACAAGGTCGCAAAGTTCGGTGTGATGCCTTCACTCAAAGGAAAGGTCACACCTCAAGAGCTGGCAGATATTGCAGACTACCTTATTGAGACCTATCCGCACCCTGCCTTCGTACGCATGATCAAAGAGATCCTCCGAAACGATGCAATGCGTGCACTACGATCTTCACCGTTCCTGATAAACTCCGAGGCGCTCCCACATATGACCAAGCTTTTGATGCAGAACTGGGATAAGGCAAAACTGGGGCTGAGCGATGAGCAGAAGAGCAAACTGCTCAAAGTACGTAAAGAGACCCTTGCAGGTATCGGGAAGATCAAACAGGCACTCCGTCCGCTGGAAATGGAAGTGGCAGAAGCGATGATAGATAAAGAAGCACCTAAGAGTGTGGAAACTCAGCTGAAGAAGATCGCAGAGTTAAAGCTGGAGGCGACCCGTATCCATCTTAAATGTATCTATGATACGACACATATTCTCAGTGAAGAACAACTTGCGGTCATTTTACCGTTCTGGGAGTAACGGAAGTAATACTGCGGTAATGCTTAGTAGCTATAATTCTCTTGTTCGGTTATCAAGAGCCAATGAAACGGTGACCGAACAAAAATCCTAATCTCCTTACTTCATTAATCCCGCATGCCTGTGACGGGATTGTTAGAATTGAATACGTTATAAGTTAGAAACCGCAAGGGACGGTAGAAGAACTATCCTCTGATCTCTAGGAAGTTCTTCGTACTGATATCGTCCCATGGTTTATTCAGCTTCACAAATGCCTCATAGCTTTGAAGTACCCTTTTAAAATCCGCACTCTCTTGACTCTGTTCAGCCAATACTTCTTTCAATGCTTTTTTTGCCGCATCCATCACCTCTGTCGGAAAGGACATCACTTTTACATACGAAGGGAGTGATGCAAATGCTTTGGCATTTTCATAGCGGAACTCCTGCAACATCGTACCTGTCATCTCTTCGGCCGCTGCGGTAATGATAGCTTGATGCTCGGGTGAGAGCTTTTCCCATCTTGCTTTATTGAATGTCAGTTCGAGAATAGATCCCGGTTCATGCCATCCGGTATAGTAGTAGTGTGCCGCCTTGTCAAAGCCCATCATCCTATCAAGTGCCGGTCCGACCCATTCGGTCGCATCGATAGTCCCACGCTCAAGCGCCGTATAGATCTCACCGGCAGGAAGCAGTACGGGATTGACCCCCAGACGCTTCATTACTTCTCCGCCCAGTCCGGGGATACGCATCTTCAACCCTTTTAGGTCTGCTAGTGAGTGAATGGGTTTTTTGAACCATCCTCCCATCTGCGGTCCTGTCGTTCCCCCAATAAGAGGGTAGAGATTGAACTTTCCGTAAAGCTCTCGCCACAATTCATACCCGCCGCCGAACTTCAACCATGTGATCATCTCTTCACTGGTCAGTCCAAGCGGCATACCTCCGAAGATAGAGAAAGCAAGGTTCTTCCCTTTCCAGTAGTAGACACCCGAATGAAAGGCATCGATCTGCGCGGCGGAACAGGCATCGAACACCTGCATAGCGGGCACAAGAATGTTCTTGGCAAAGACCTTGATCTCAAGTGTACCGCCGCTAAGTTCATAGCAGCGTTTGGCGAACCTGTCCACACCTGTTCCCATAATAGGAAAGTGTGCCGGCCATGATGTCGCCAGTTTGAGCGTGACCTTTTTCCCTCTGTAGTGTTCGGCCGTATCTGCACTCTGTTGCTCTTTAGGGCGGTGACACCCTCCCAAAGTAAGTAATCCGGCACCTAAAGCAGTGGCACTTAAAAAATCTCTTCGTTCCATTTTGTTATCATACCCTTTATCAAAAACGCTATCTGTCTAGTATCTTTTGTATTATAACAGATATCTATGAAGAGTTAATACTTCAGTAATGCAAAGAGGTTACTATTTCAATGGATGGAATGCAAAGAAAGGGAGCTGATGAAGTGCCATATATGCAACGGTTCGACACTGACATTCAAGAATAAACCAGAGACTATCACCTACCACTGGTGTCGTTCCTGTGCATATATTTTCAAGTCACCCTCCTGTTACCAGCCGATAGAAGATCAAAAGAGCCGCTATGATCTTCATGAGAACGATCCTCATGATGAAGGGTACAGAGCATACTTTCAGCGATTTTTAGACTTCGTTCTCCCTCACGTGGGAACGGATGTCTCGCATGCTCTGGATTTCGGATGCGGTCGAAGCACACTACTTGCCACAATGCTTCAAGACCGAGGTATTGCCTGTGATGCCTATGATCCGATCTATCACCCTTCCGACGACTATACCAAAAAACGGTACGACCTTATCGTCTCTACCGAGGTATTCGAGCACCTTCATCAGCCCAAGCTGATATTCGCCGAGCTGGTGTCACGTTTGACACCGGGGGGAAGTTTGGCGATTCAGACACAGTTCCATCCGAATGATCCTGAACAATTCCTTTCATGGTATTATCATAAGGATCCAACCCATATTGTCTTTTTTACCGCAAAGACATTTCATGTCCTTGCACAGATGCACGGATGTGAAATGGTCGCACACAACGGTAAGAATATGGTCATCTTCAAGAAGAAAGGAGAACTCCTATCATGATGACATGGTTCAAACAACTATTTAGCCACACACCAAAGACCGACGACCCCAAGGATCCTCCGGGAAGAACGTTCAAACGCGTACTGACAGGAGACTATTTCGGACTTCAGCACCCTGATGATACGGGTCAAAAACATGAAGCTGCCAAAAAGAAGAAGATCGAGATCATTCGTAACTTAGAACTCAAACCGATGTTCCTACGGTATGCATTCAAAAAGAATCTGCTCAAAGAGGGAAGTGAGCCCGAGATCACCGCCGCACACGTCGCCTTTCAAAAAGAGGTCTTTGATGAGAAGTGGAACATGGTGCATGTGACGGAGGTTTCGTTCATCATACCAAGATCGGAGTTCGAACAGTTCGAGAAGATGGCGGGCGTCTCTTTAAAGAACGACTTTAGGGACTTGAGCGAATACAATGAGAAACAGCAGAACTACAACGGCAAAGAGCGCCGCCGTACACCGCGTCCCTCGCCTTTAGAAAAAGTCTCCTAAGCTTTTTTCGCTATAGTGGCGCAAAAATTCGGAGCCGCTATCATGCAACTTACATTCATCTCATGGAATGTCAACGGTATTCGTGCCGTTGACAAGAAACAAGCACTACACTGGATCGATGAGACAGATGTCGACTTCCTCTGCCTACAGGAGATCAAAGCCGAAGCGGAACAGATCCCCGATACGATCTTCAAACGTAAATTCAAATTTCAAAGTATCAACTCCTCTTCGAAGAGAGGACAGTCGGGCGTAGCGCTCTTTACAGACATTAAGGGAGAGGCATATGCCTGTGAAGAGGTGGATATACTGCATGAAGGGCGTATCAACGAATACCACTTCGGCCGTTATGTACTTTTGAACATCTACTTTCCAAACGGACAGAGCGGTGAGGAGAGGCTTGCCTATAAACTGGCGTTCTATGACCGCTTTCTGGCACACATCAATGCCCTTAGGGATGCAGGAAAGTCCATTATCTTCTGCGGAGATGTCAACACAGCACACAAGCCCATCGATATCGCTCGCCCAAAAGCCAATGAAAAGACTTCGGGTTTCCTGCCTATAGAGCGGGAGTGGATGGACGAACTTGTCGCTAACGGCTACATCGATACCTTCCGCCATATGCACCCCGATGAAGCCGATCGCTACAGCTGGTGGAGTTACAGGGCAGGGGCTCGCAGCAGGAATGTCGGATGGCGTATCGACTACTTTTTTGTCTCCGATGACCTCAAGGATCACATTGTCGAAGCGGAGATACTCGATGAGATCATGGGGAGTGACCACTGTCCGGTCAAACTGGTACTTGACCTTCCGCTCTAAAATATGACAATTTAGCATTTTTTTTCCTGCCGACACTACATTACGCTATACTTTTTCAAAAAGGATGGCGTATGTTCCTGCATATCGATGTCGACTCTTTTTTCGCCTCGGCCGAGCGCGTTTTCGATCCCTCCTTGCGTGGTATCCCTATGGCGGTCGGAAGCCGGAGCAATCTTGAGATATTTGAGAGTAAACGGAGCCGTATCAGACTGATGAACGATAACAGCGGTGCATTTGTCGCACCGGTCTTCTATAGTGATGCAACACGAACGTTCGAGAGTTACTTCGTCGATGATGACGGCAAAGGAGAGCGTCGCATACGCGGCATCATCACCTCCGCAAGCTATGAAGCCAGAGCATGCGGTGTCAAGACAGCCATGCCTGTAGCGCAAGCCCTTCAGTGCTGTCCTCAAATGGTAGTCGTCCCCTCCTGCTATCCACGTTACCATAGGCTATCGAAAGCACTTCACCGCTTTATCTGTAGTAAGATACCGCAAGTAGAGCAGTACAGTATCGATGAGTTCTTTGCCGATGTGAGCGGATGGGTCTCAAAGAAAGAGGTATATGCGTTCGCTTCCAAACTGAAAGAGGAGATCATGCAAAAGTTCATGCTCCCTGTCTCCATAGGGATCAGCGATGCCAAATGGATCGCAAAACTCGCTACAGAGTCCGCTAAGCCCTACGGTGTTTTTATGGTAGAAGATATCGAGTCTTACACCCGCACCATTCCCATTGAGGATTTTCCCGGTATCGGTAAGGGATTCGCCCGAAAATTAAAAGCGCATCACATCCATACCCTAGGGGACATTAAAGCCCAAGAAGCACTCTTCTATCGTTGGAAAAAACCGGGTATTCAACTCTATAAACGGGTCACGGGAACGGATGGAGAGGGAATATCGGGTAAGAGCGCACGAAAATCGATTGGTATCAGCCGTACGTTCGACCCTATCTATGATATATCGGAGATCAAACGGCGTATCATGGTCATGGCACGTCACATCTGCT
>Ga0256843_1002144_pt1 | contig 14704 bp, 14 predicted proteins | sample AlvinellametaG_FD_191572 | JGI IMG/M metagenome (GOLD analysis project Ga0256843, IMG submission 191572) | Pompeii worm associated microbial communities from hydrothermal vent at the East Pacific Rise, Pacific Ocean - Alvinella | ecosystem: Host-associated > Annelida > Integument > Unclassified ... | reverse complement strand
AGTAAACCGCGACCAAACAAGAGCCAAACAGAGCATCAGCCAAGCCCCAAACCAAAGCCGATACCAGAGCCAAAAGCTACCCCACACAAACCAACACCCCCTGCAATACACAAACAGAAGCCAACAACACCTCCAAAAGAGCCCAAGAAGCTTACACCTACACCATCTGTAAAAAAAGAGATCACTTCTAAGCCCAAGCCACCTGCCAATGAGCTTCAAGTACTTAAATTGGCCTATAGAGGTGCCAAGCCAAAATTGGCTATTGTGATCGATGATGTGCATACCAAAAAGCAGATAGAGATGATAGATGATGTAGGTATGCCTGTAACTCCTTCGATCTTTCCGCCTTATACGTTGGCTCCGCATACACCCCGCTTGGCTCGTGGGGTAGTGCACTACATGGTGCATCTTCCCATGGAGTCAGGCAATGCCAAATACGACAGCCAGAGTAACACACTCAAAGTAACAGATTCGGCAGCAACCATACAAAAGCGTGTTGCACAGCTGCGGCACCTCTTTCCACGTGCGAGGTTTGTCAACAACCACACCGGTTCACGCTTTACACAAAACAAAAGAGCAATGCAGAGGCTCTATAGTGCCCTCAAAAAAGAGCACTTTGCCTTTATTGACAGCAAAACAACACCCAAGAGTACCGTAGGTGCTATTGCACACAGTTTTGGCGACGACTATGTTGCACGTGATATCTTTTTGGACAATACCAAAGAGGAGGGGGCTATTATGCGTCAGCTGAAAAAGGCGGTTGCTTTGGCCAAACGTAACGGCTATGCCATTGCCATTGGGCACCCTTACAGGGTAACACTTCAGACACTTAAAAAGGCTAAGCCACTTTTAAAAGAGGTAGAGGTAGTCTATATAGAGAAGCTCTTTAGGAGGTAACCATGAGAGGGATTGTAACGGCTCTGGCCATTGGAGTGGTTTTTTTGCTGGTGGCACAGGTGTGGTTTCCGTTGACTCAGGCGATCTTGATCGCTCTGGTAGCGTTACTGGTAACCCTATGGACAAATGAGGCTCTGCCTATGGGGGTGGTGTCGATGTTGCCCATTTTACTCTTTCCAATGTGTGGCATTTTAGATACCAATGCGGTAACAGCCAACTATGCGAAGTCTATTATTTTTCTCTTTTTGGGTGGGTTTATGTTGGCTATTGCCATTGAAAAGACAGCACTGCACAAGTATATTTCGGCCAAATTGCTCAATATTTTTCCTAAAACTCCCAGAGGTATCATCTATGCCCTGGCAGTTACTTCGGCACTCTTGAGTGCCATTTTGTCCAATACCACCATTACATTGATGCTGATGCCCATTGCCCTTTTTCTAACAGAAAACCAAGCATTGAAGGTGCGTTTTTTATTGGCAACTGCCTATGGTGCCAGTATAGGGGGGATTCTTACTCCCATTGGTACTCCACCAAATCTCATTTTGATGGGCTTTTTAGAGGAGCATCAGCTCCCTATGCTTACCTTTGGCGGGTGGATGTTGATGATGCTGCCGGTTGTCGGGCTGATGTTGGCACTGATGCCCTATCTGCTCTCGTTGGGAGTAGAGGATGAGTCGGTAGAGGAGGTTAGCCATGAGGTACCTACGCTTAACCCTGAGCAAAAGCGTCTTTACGCCATTGTAGGGGCTTTGGCTGTCGTGCTTTTGGCCAATACCTTTTTAAAGCAGTTTAGCGGTTTTGCTCTCAATGAGAAGCTGGTACTGCTGGGCTTTGGGCTCTTGATGTTTGTGCCGCGTATAGGCTTTTTGACATGGGAAGATACCAGGCAGATACCCTACGAGATCATTTTTTTGTTTGGGGCGGGGTTTAGCATCGCATCAGCCTTTATGCATACAGGCCTGGCAGAAGAGATCGCACACAAACTCCAGATCATCTCCTCTTTGCCGATGCTCTGGATGCTGGTACTTGTGGCACTCTTTGTAACATTCTCAACAGAGGTAACAAGCAACACCGCACTCACCTCAATTGCCATTCCTATCTTCTATGCTTTCTCTGAGCAGATGCCGCAAACACAGAGCACTATCATCTTGATGACAGCCACTGTGGCAGCCTCATATGCCTTTATGTTGCCTATTGCCACACCACCAAATGCCATTGTGATGAGTTCTCGTGTCATCTCCATTAAAGAGATGGCAGCAGTAGGGTTTAAACTCAATCTGATTGGGGTTGGGGTGTTGAGTTTTGTTGCCTATACCATCTGGGGTTGGATGCTCTAAAAGTATGACAATATGACACATTTTTAAACTCTCTGCTGAAGGGATGGTAAGCTTCTGTAAAAAGGAGTATTGATGTCTCAGGAAGTTCCCTTTCACATCCCGGCACTTGAGCAGATGAAACGCTACCCCAGCACCCTTTTTTACCGAGGAGACCTCTCGTTGCTTTCTCAGCCCAAAGTCTCTATTGTTGGTACCCGAACCCCATCGCTTTACACGCAAGAGATGACAAGGCAGATCGCCAAGGCCCTGGTGGCTCGTGGTGTATGTGTGGTTAGTGGTGCTGCCATGGGTGTAGATGCTATCGCCCATGAGGCGGCAGGAGCAGCCAACACCATTGCTGTGCTTGGGTGTGGTGTTGACATTCGCTACCCGGCTATTAATGCACCCTTGATTGCCCAAATCGAGAAAGAGGGGCTGCTCTTAAGCCAGTTTAACGATGGTTTTAGAGCCACAAAGTGGAGTTTTGTCACACGCAATGAGTTGGTAGTGGCATTAGGAGATGTGTTGGTAGTAACAGAGGCAGACTTAAAGAGTGGCTCTTTGCGTTCAGTTGCGTTTGCACAGAAGATGCAAAAGCCCATTTTTGTTTTGCCTCACCGTATTGGTGAGAGCCAAGGAACCAATCGCTTACTCCAACGTGCTAAGGCTGAGCCCATTTATGATGTGGAGCAGTTTGCATCTTTGTTTGGTACGGCAGTAGAGAGTGAGGTAAAAAGAGATGATTTCTTCTATTTTTGTCAGCAGATGCCAACACTCGATGAGGCCGTAGAGAAGTTTGGGCAGAGGGTATATGAGGCGGAGCTTGAGGGTACCATTGTCATAGACAATGGACTGCTCAGGCTCTGTTAGTTATTTTGCTGTCTGAGATGGCACTACAGCAGGAGCAGATGCCGGTTGTGGTTTGGCAACAGGCTTTGGCATAGCAGAGAGTTGTGCTACAAGCGACTCCAACGATTTCTCAGGCAACATACCAGCTTGAATGAACTTGACATTACCTTTTGGATCGAGTGCAAGAAGGAAAGGGATACTCCCTCTCCATTGGGCTCTTTGGGCAATGTAGTTTACAAAGAAGCGTTCGATCTCTCCAGATACTACGGTGTAGTTCATCCCTTTCTCTTTGGCAAAGGCTTTGAGTTGTGCAGGGCTATACCCCTGTACCTCAATGGCAATAATGGCAAGTTTATCTTTATATTTGGCCTGAAGATGCTTAAGGTGTGGGATAGACGCCAAACATGGAGGACACTTATGTCCGAAGAATTCAATAAAGACAACCTTACCCTCAAGTCCAGCAATTTTAAGGCCTCCATCTGTACCGGTGATCTCGTAGGTTTTACCGTTAATATCTGTAATATCAAGCGACTGTGAAGGGGTACCGTTGGCATAGGCCATACCCACTAGCGTCATCATCATAAAGAGTAGTGAAGTAAATTTTTTCATTGCTTACCTTTTTGTTTTTTTTAATTATAGGCATTTTACATTAACAATGATGTAAGAATTGTGAAATTTAGGCTTTTTTATGAAAATAATAAGAATAAGTTAAAGAGCACCGGAGTCGGTTTCAAAAAGGAGGAGGAAAAATCTTACGAAAAGGGAGACCAAATCGCTATCGATAGGGGAAAAGATAGTGAGTCGGGCTTCTCCGATGCTCTTACAACCGGAAGTATAAAAGAAGAAGTTTAACCGAATACTAATCGGGAGAGGGTACAATTATTGGTGAACAATGAACAATGAACAATGAATGATGAACAATGAACAATGAACAATGAATGATGAACAATGAACAATGAACAATGAATGATGAACAATGAACAATGAACAATGAATGATGAACGATGAGTAATGGATGATGGTGTAGGGTGCAATTTATTGCACCGTCAAAGAGATCGTTTTGCAATGAATAATCAACAATAAAGGATAGTGATGTTAAAAAAAATTTTAGTAGGAACACTGCTATGGGGATCACTCTTGTATGCAGAGGTACCATTAGATCAGAAGATAGGGCAGATGTTGATGGTGGGCTTCCATGGTACCAGTGCCAAGCCGGGTTCACAAATATGCCAAGATATTCAACGCTACAATCTTGGGGCGGTGATCTTGTTTGACTATAACCCTGTCAATAAACATGAGCCTAAAAATATTGCCAACAAAGCACAGGTGGCACGTTTAACCCAAGAGCTTCAGGCGTGTAGTCGTGATGGTAAACTGCTTATTGCTGTCGATCAAGAGGGTGGACGTGTACAGCGGCTTAAGGCTAAATATGGCTTTTACGGTAAGTTCCCCAAAGCGGCTGATGTGGTAAAGTCTGGTACCACACAGATGAAGCAAACCTATGCCAAGATGGCCAGAGAGCTTCGCGAAGTGGGCATCAACTACGACTTGGCACCGGTAGTCGATCTTGATATCAACCCAAAAAACCATGTAATCCACGGTTTGGGACGCTCATTTGGCAAAGATCCGCAAACGGTAACAAAGTATGCCTCTATCTTTATTGATCAGATGCACAAAGAGGGGGTATTGACATCGCTTAAACACTTTCCGGGGCATGGCTCATCTGTAGGCGATACTCATAAAGGGTTTGTTGATGTAACAAACCTCTGGAAGCCTGTAGAGTTAGAGCCCTATAGATTGCTAAACCACAAAGCCGATACGGTAATGGTAGCCCATGTCTTTAACAAAAAGTTAGATACCAACTATCCGGCCACACTCTCAAAAGCTACCGTCAACGGATTGTTACGCAAAGAGTTGGGGTTTGATGGTGTGGTGATTACCGATGATCTTCAGATGGGAGCCATTAGTAAAAAGTACGGTTTGAAAAAAACCATAGAACTGGCCATCAACGCTGGTGATGACATACTGCTTTTTGGTAATCAGCTCGATCCTAAAAAGGTGGTATCTACACGTACGTTGGTAGAGACGATCAAGCAGCTTCTACAAGAGAAAAGGGTAACACCTGCTCAGGTAGAGAAGGCCTACAGCCGCATTGAAGCGTTAAAAAGGAGATTGTAATGAAACGGATTATTACATTGGTGCTTCGCTATGGGCCGATGTTGGTGATGCTTTATAAAAAGTTTAAAAAAAGGTAACTACTGTTGAAGGTAGCGTTCCAGGATGATCTTGGCGGCTACCGAGTCAATACGCCCGTCTCTTTTATGTTTAAAATCGCCTTTTGTCATCTCTTTGGCTTCAAAACTGCTCCCTTGTTCATCTACGTAGACAACAGGTATGTCAAGTGCCATTAGTGACACAAAGTGTTTGATGCGTCGCTCCATCTCATCTTGGCTTGAGCCTCCTTTAGGGAGCCCAACGATAAGCTTGTCTATCTCCCACTCTTCTAAAAAGGCTTTAACATCCCGTGCGGCCTGATTGCGGTTTTGACGCAAAATGGCATTTTGTGGCAGTACAATGTTACCATCAAGGCAGATGGCCACTCCGATGCGTTTGAGTCCAATATCGATACTTGCTAGTTTCATAGTGAAAGTATAGCTTAAGAAAGTAATGAAGAGGTAATAGTTCTTTTATATAGCTTGTGTACAATAAGGAATATGGAGGTTCTTTATGAATAAAATAGTCGCATCTTGTCTTATATTTCCTATAGCACTCTATGCACAGATGTCAGTTTCGGTAGAGAAGGTAGAGACGATCGGTATATGGGTAGCTCTTTTTGCTTTGGGTATTGTGGGGGTGTTGATTCTCTATTTCTCCTCCAAGCAGATTAAAAATGTCGAGAAGATCCATCAGGAGATGCTACGAAAACAAGAGGAGCTAGAAAGGAAACAGTCACTCTTTTTGGCCAATATGAGTGAGAATATTCACGATATCGTACAAGAGAACTACGCCAAAATCAATGCCTCTAACGGTACCTCAGATGGGCATAAAAAAGCACTGCTTGATGCCACAGAGGGGCTTATTGAGTTTTTGCACCTCAAATCAAAAAAGGTTGTCATTCAGCACGAGAAGTTTAATATCAACAATGTACTTAATGAGATATCGGGTACGCTCTGTTCGCAATTTAGAGGGATCGAGACAGAGATTATTGTCGATGTAGATAACAACACCCCCCGTTATCTTATTGGGGATGCATTGCATTTAGAGAAGGTGTTAAAGAACCTTTTTGAGTATACCCTCTCTTTGGTACGTGAAGGGGAGGTAAGGCTTGAAGTGGGTACCTATGCAACTTTTGAAGAGAAGATAGAGCTACAGTTTAAGCTAAGCGATACGGGTATGGGGCTAACCTCGAAAGAGCGAGAGGAGCTCTTTATGCCAAGTTACGATGAAGAGACAAAGAGCTACCAACGCTTAGGGCTCTATGTGGCAAAAGAGTTGACTGCACTAATGGGAGGTGAGCTGGAGGTAACCTCACTTACAGGAAAAGGGACAACCTTTGTTTTGACACTTCCGTTCTCACTAGAAGATGTGAACGAAAAACGAAACTATCGTCTGCCCAAAAAGACACTTACAGCCAAAAAAGTCTTTATTTGCGACAGCAACTACAATGCGGCATTGGCATTAAAGAAGAAGTTTGCCTACTTCAAACACGATGTCAAAGTGGTAAGTCAAAGCTCATTTCTCAAACGCATTTATGATTTGAGTGAGTATGATATTGTGGTGTTGGATAGAAGACTTTTTAATGAGAGGACACAAACATACCTAAGCCAACTTAAAGAGCAAAAACGTGTGAAAGTCATTGCCCTGAATGCACTTTGGAAGGATGATGAATCGGATGTGCAAATTGAAGTAGTCGACAAGGTACTAAGCAAACCGATGAATCAAGAGCGTGTCTTTGAGCTTATTGTTGGCCTCTTTCAGGTGCATGAAGAGAGCGAGATGGTACCAGATATGCTTACCCAAAAGAGTCTGGAGGTTCATCGAGGTGAGATCGCGGTTACACCACACATTACCACCGAGTCATTCAAGGTATTTGCCGGAAGTCGTCTGCTTTTGGTTGAAGATGATCTGATTAATCAGAAGGTGCTTTTGAATGTACTCAAAGAGTCGGGCATTGACGTAACTGTGGCCAATAACGGACAAGAAGCTGTCGATACGATACGTGATACGCAAGAGGGGTTTGATCTGGTGTTGATGGATATCAATATGCCGGTGATGGATGGCTTTTTTGCTACCCAGACAGTACGGCTTGAGACACGCTTTGACAATCTGCCTATTGTCGCATTTACCGCACTGGCACTCGAAAGTGAAAAAGAGAAGATCTTTAGAAGCGGTATGAATGCCTGTATGAGTAAACCGCTACATATCGGACAGCTCTATACACTTTTTGGTATGTACTTGCCATCGGTAGTATCAGATACCAAGCAGGAGGCTGAAGATGAGGTAAAACCATCGAGTGGTATTTTAGATATTGAAAAGGGGCTTGGGTATGCCAACGGCAATGAAGCCTTCTATATGGAGATACTCAACGCCTTCCTCGATGCCTACGGAGATAGTGCGGAGGTGTTTGCGAAGCTAATAGCGGAGCATCGCTATGAGCAGTTACGTCTGTTGTGTGTAGATGTAAAAGGATTGACAGGCAGCATTGGAGCAAAAGAGATGTATGCACTCGTACAAGAGATACACCAAAAACTGCTCTACCATCAAGATGAGAGTCTGGCAATGTATGCCGAACTTTATGAGGAGACGCTGGAGCGGTTAAAGATAGAGATCTTGCACTACCTCTCCTAGAAAAACTCCCCATCGACATAGAGCCATCTCTGTGCCGGTTTAAGAAAACGGCTTCGCTCTTTTAAGATACCCGAAGAGAGTGTTGCTTCAAATGTAACAAAAGACTCCTCTTGGCCTGGTTCAAAAGAGAGAATACGAAGCCCCAAAAAGGACGTATGGTGGCTAAAGGCCAAAATCTCCTCTCTCCACGATGCAACATCTTCACGGTAGTCGCTGTTGTCTGGATGTGTTGTGGCGATGATGTAGTCGGCCAACCCCAAAGCGAATGCACTGTAACGTGAACGCATCAGCGCTTGGGCTGTTGGCGGAAGTGCCCCTTTGTGGTACTTCTGGCAACACTTTTTGTACTTGGTGTTGCTGTGGCATGGGCAGGGGATGTTCCCTGAGACTTTTGCCATTAGCGAATCTCCGCAATAAAGGCACCAGGCTGTATGCTCTGGCGTATCTTCTCAAGATATTTTTCTGCCTCTTGATGTGTAGGGTATGGGCCAACAAGCAGTTTGCTGATACGCTCAGAGCCCTTGTTAAAGGAGATGATTTTGTGCTGATACCCTGCACGGGTGATCTTGTAGATAAGTGTCTGGTTGGGTTCGCCTACAAAAGAGCCCACCTGCACATAGAAGTTGCCTGTGGCCTCTTGTGGTGCCTTGGATGCAACCATGACACCCTTTGGTGTGGTAGTGTTGGTATCGGCAGGGGGTAGGGTAACAGCACTCTTCCATGGGGCCTGGGTTTTGACAACAGCTGGTTCGCTCTCTGGCAGATAACGACGGCAGATGCGTAGGTGGCTTTTGTAGTAGCGTGAGGTAAAGAGGTTGGAGTAGATCACCTCTTTTTTAACGGTACTGGCGTGTGTAAACCACCCATCACCCAGGTAGAGCCCTACGTGGGTGATCTTGTGTGGATGGCGTTTGTCGGTTGCAAAGAAGATGAGATCTCCATATTGTAACTCTTTTGGCGAGATGCGTTTACCCACCTTGGCTTGTTCTCTGGCAACACGTGGAAGCTCTATACCCATGGAGCCGTAGAGGTAGTAGGTAAGCCCGGAGCAGTCAAACTGTGTTGGCCCCTCTTCTGCCCAGACATAGGGGCTTCCTTGCACCTTCTTTACCATCTTCTCAAGATTCTTCTTACTTGGTTTGTAGCGTACTTTGGGTTTTTTGATCTCATAGCGAGGATGCTTGGGGTAGGGATCGGGCTTACATCCGGTAAGCAGTAACAGAGCAGTGGTACCAAGTAGGATGCTTATCTCTCTCATACTCATAGGGGTGATTATAGTTGAAACTATCTAAACGGGGGTTGAACACCACCCTGCAAATCTCTACATTTGGAGAAAATGTATCAAAAGGGGTTAGAGAATGAGCATCGCATCGCCATAGGAGAAGAAGCGGTAGTTCTTTTCGATGGCCTCTTGGTAGAGTGCCAGAGTCTTCTCCCGTCCAATGAAGGCACTTACCAACATAATGAGTGTACTTTTGGGCAGATGGAAGTTGGTTAGCAGGTGGTTGACACGCTGCGGTGGATTGTGTGGGTTTAAAAAGAGATCGCACTCTCCCTCTTTTTTGCCAGTACGCACATAGTACTCTACCGTACGTGTTACCGTTGTACCGATAGCCAAGATGGGTTTGTTGCTCTCCAGTACTGCCGCGGCATCATCGGGAATGTGAAAGTACTCTGAGTGCATCGGATGTGCCAAGATCTCTTCTGCCTCTACAGGTTTGAAGGTACCTGCCCCAACATGGAGTGTAACAGTATGGGTAGGGTGACGCTTCTGAAGGGCCTCAAAGAGTTCTGGCGTGAAGTGCAGTGATGCAGTTGGGGCGGCAACTGCACCGGCGTGTTTGGCAAAGAGGGTTTGGTAGTCTCTCTCATCGGCTTCATTGTCCTCTCGCTGCATATAGGGTGGCAGCGGTATATGGCCTATCTCATCGAGGAGAGCCACAAGGGTTTCAAAACGTATGGGAGTGTCGTTGTGGGTAAATGTAACAACCCTTGAGCCGTCGTCATTACGTTGGGTTACCGTAGCAACCAGCCCTTTGTCAAAAAAGAGTTTGGTACCCTCATGAACACGCCCCCGTATCATAACAAGATAGTGGTGGGCATCGATCGGTTTGTTAAAGAGCAGCTCAATGCTACCGCCACTCTCTTTTTTCCCGAATATACGTGCTTTGATTACACGCGTGTCGTTCAAAAAGACATCGCACTCAGGCAGAAACGAAAGCAGGTGTTTAAAGGTAGTGTGGGTAACAGAGCCATCGGCACGGTTGTAGACAAGCAGCTTGGCGTTGTCTCTGGGGTGTACGGGGGCTGTGGCTATGTGGCCTTCTGGAAGCAGATAGTCATAGCTTTGTGTCAGCAGATCTTTTGACATTACTCGCGATCCGCCGGAGGTGTCTGCTCTTGATCTTCTTCATCAGATGTATCTGGATTGACAGCAGCAACAATGAGAATGGAGAGCCCATAGAGCATGACAAGCGGTGCTGCCATAAGTAGCTGTGTTAAGATGTCTGGTGGTGTCAGAAGTGCCGCAAGAATAAAAATAAGCACCACCGCATACTTAAAGAAGTCTTTGAGCGTACGATCTGTGACAAGCCCAAGAAGTGCCAGGAAATAGGCAAAGACAGGCAGTTCAAAGGCGATACCAAAGCCCATCATGATCTTGGTAAAGAAACCTACATAATCTTCAATATTAATAAGAGGGGTGTAGAGGAATGAACCAAAGGTGATAAGAAACTGGAATCCAAAGGGTGTGACGATGTAGTAGGCAAAGAGTACCCCAATAAAGAACATCACCGAGCCACCGATGACAAACGGAAGTACCATCTTCTTCTCATGTGAGTAGAGCCCGGGTGCAACAAAGAGCCATATTTGGTAAAGAATGAACGGCATGGCCATTAAGAGCCCTGCAAAGAAGGAGACTTTGAGTGCAACAAAGAAGGCTCCTCCAACCTGATGCGTTGTGATCTGTCCGTTAAAGGCGTTGTGTGCCCCGGGAACCTGAGTGGTGTTCTGCTCTTGTGTTTTGAGCAAAGTGGCCAATTCACGTGCGGCGTCGGTAGCCTCTTGCAACAGATGTGCCACCTCTCCTTGGCTCTTTTGAGCGGCAGCACCGAGTTTCTCTGCAAGGGTGGTTGCGACAGTAGCACTGCTTTTGGTGGTTTGGGTAGTGGTGTTTTGCTCTTGCTGCATTCTCCATGTTGCTTTGTCTTGTGACTCGATGATGCGTCCTACCTCTGTAAGAGCATCATTAAGCGGTTGGGTGATCCAGGTTAAGATGGTGTTGTGAAAGGTAAATGCCACAATAAATGCAACAAAGACAGAGAGCACAGAGAGTCCCAGTCTTTTACGCAGTTCGGCAAGGTGAGGGCGTAGCTCTTCAAACATTAGGCGTTCTCCTCTTTTGGCTCATCGGTAAGGTTTTTAAAGGTTGTTGGCTCTTTTTTCTTAAACGATACGGTTTCCATTTTTGACTCTACTTCTGTTTTAGGCTTCTGCCCCTGGGCATACACCCCTTTGATGGCCTCTGCAGAGGCAGGGCGTCTCTCTTCTACAACCGGCTCATCAAGAATCTCATCCATCGAGATGTTCTTAAACCCTTTAAGCTCATCTGTTGCACTGTCTAGTTGCTGTTTATAGGCGAGTGCCTCCTCTTTGAGATCTGCTATTTTCATCTCCTCTTCAAGAGAGTGCTTTGCATCATTGATGGTGCGTTTTACACTTTTGAAAAATTTAGCGATCTGTACCATCGCTTCTGGAAGTTTGTCTGGTCCAAGAAAGAGAATTGCAATAATTGCGATGAGTAGTAATTCGGTAAATCCAATGCCAAACATGCGTTGCCTTCATTTTTAAGTTGGTGTATTTTAACAAATTAATCTAAAAGGTAGAGGGCAATGGCATCGGCAAGAAAGAGGTTTGGGTTGTAGTAGTGTGAGGGGCTTTGTGTCAGCTTCCCCTCACTACACAGTACTTCTGCTCTCTCTTGCATGGTGGAGGTAAGCACCGCTTTGGGTACCCCAAGTCTGCTTCTTAGCCCCAAAAAGATACGCTCTGTACGCAACGCCTCCTCATTGAGCTTCTCTACAGTGTGTTGAAGCGGGTTTTGAATGTAGTTTTCGATATCGGTTTGGGGGTAGTAGCGTCTGTCGCCCAAAAAGCCCACAGCCCCCGCTCCTATGCCAAGGTAGGGTTTAAGCTCCCAGTACCCTTTGTTGTGGCGGCTCTCGTAATGTCCGAAATTCGATATTTCGTAGTGGGTAAACCCCTCTTTGGTAATGGTCTCTGCAACAAAGAAGGCCAATGCCTCTTGCTCTTGACGTACGTGAGGTGTGGCGGCAAAGGGGGTGTTGGCCTCAATGGTAAGCTCATAGGCGGAGATGTGATCGATAGGGAGCAAAAAGGCCTGTTGCAGATCGTCAAGCATGGTTGCTTCGGTATCTCCTGCATAGTTGTATATTAGATCTATAGAGAGGTGTGCAAAGCCTACTTTATGTGCATTTTCTACAGCAGCGATGGCCTGTTTGGGGGTATGGGCACGGTTGAGTGCCTGAAGCTTCTCTTGACGAAAGCTCTGTACCCCAAAACTGACACGATTAACCCCTAACTGGCACATCTCCTCAAGCCAAGAGCGGGTTGCGGAGTTTGGGTTGGCCTCGGTGGTGATCTCGGCATCTTGTGCTAAGTAGGGAGCGAGGTAACGAAAGAGAGCTTCGTAGAGTTTTGGTGTAACCGTCGAGGGGGTTCCCCCGCCAATAAAGAGTGTCTCTATCTGCCCATATGCAATACGAAATCGCTCTATTTCGTAGCGAAGCTGCTCTAACAGCGACACCATGTAGGCTTGGCGTGTATCGAACTTGTCAACGTAGGAGTTGAAGCTACAGTAGTGGCATTTTGAGTCACAATAGGGAATGTGGATATAGGCTAACATAGTAAGAGAACTCTTTCATTTGATTGTAATACGATTTTAGATAGAATCATATCAGAAATTGAGGAGCATTGCTCTAAAAAAAGGCCAAAAGTTGGCCGCGTTTCACAAAATTAACAAGTAAAGATTGAGTATGAGTATGCAGAAAAAGAAGCGTTATCGCCCAAATGTTGCAGCAGTCATACTCTCTCCAAACTATCCTGATAAGTGTGAGTTTTTCATCGCTCACCGCACCGATATAAAAAATGCGTGGCAGTTCCCGCAAGGGGGTATTGATGAGGGTGAAACACCGCAGGAGGCATTGAAACGAGAACTACTGGAGGAGATCGGTTGTAACGATGTGGAGATTTTGGGGGAGTTTCCGGAGTGGATTACATATGACTTTCCTAAAGTAGCACGAGGTAAGTGTTACCCGTTTGACGGGCAGACACAGAAGTATTTTCTGGTACGTCTCAAAGAGGAGGCCAGAATCGACCTTAAAGCGTTCGAAGTGCCAGAGTTTGAAGAGTATGAGTTTGTTGACTATGAGGAGCTCTTTAAAAGGGTTACATATTTTAAACGTAAAGTCTATCGCAGGGTGATAGACTATTTTATTCAACAAGGATTGATCGTAAACAATCCGTCAAGAAAGGGGTAGAAAGAGTTATGCTGGTAGTACAAAAGTATGGTGGTACAAGTGTCGGTGATCTTGAACGTATCGAGAATGTTGCAAACCGTGTCGCCAAAGCAAGAGATGAAGGTAAAGATCTGGTTGTGGTTGTCTCGGCTATGAGTGGTGAGACAAATAAACTGATTAGTTATGCAGAGCACTTTAGCAAAGATCCTGCCAAAAAAGAGATGGATATGCTTTTGAGTTCTGGTGAGCGTGTAACAGCGGCACTGCTCTCGATCGCACTTCAGGCAAAGGGGTACGATGCCGTTGCCATGACAGGTAGACAAGCGGGAATCGTTACAGACGACCTGCACACCTATGCACGTATCGAGAAGATCGATCCTACCGCAATGCAAAATGCCATCAAAGAGGGTAAGATCGTGATTGTTGCAGGGTTCCAGGGGGTGAACAAAGATGGGCAGGTAACAACCCTCGGGCGTGGTGGTTCTGACTTGTCGGCTGTGGCATTGGCAGGGGCACTTCATGCCGATCAGTGTGAGATCTACTCCGATGTAGATGGTATCTACACTACCGATCCACGCATTGAGCCAAAGGCCAAAAAGCTCGATACCATCAGCTACGATGAGATGCTTGAACTCTCTTCACTGGGAGCAAAAGTGTTGCAGAACCGCTCGGTGGAGTTGGCCAAGAAGTTAGGGGTAAAGCTCTATGCAAAGAGCAGTTTTAGCGACAACGAAGGAACATTAATTACAGAGGAGTGTGACAACATGGAAGAGGTATTGGTAAGCGGTGTAGTACTAGACAAAAATCAAGCAAGAGTAACCCTTAGAGGTGTATCTGACAGACCGGGCATTGCAGCAGAGATCTTTACAAAATTGGCAGAAGAGAACATCAATGTCGATATGATCATTCAAAATGTCGGTACTGACGGCAAGACTAACCTTGGCTTTACCGTACCTCAAAGCGAGATCAATAATGCCAAGAAAGTTGTCGAAGCTTTCGATCATGATATCGAAGGGGCAGACTACGACGAGAATGTCTGTAAAGTCTCTGTAGTGGGTGTTGGTATGAAGTCGCACTCAGGTGTGGCGGCAAAAGCTTTTCATGCATTGGCTGAGAACAACATCAACATCCAGATGATCTCTACTTCAGAGATCAAAGTCTCGATGATCATCGATGAGAAGTATGGTGAGTTGGCCATTCGTACGCTTCATGAAGCTTATGAGTTAGATAAGTAAGACGGTAGTCTGAAGCGATGCA
>Ga0256843_1002143_pt1 | contig 14705 bp, 18 predicted proteins | sample AlvinellametaG_FD_191572 | JGI IMG/M metagenome (GOLD analysis project Ga0256843, IMG submission 191572) | Pompeii worm associated microbial communities from hydrothermal vent at the East Pacific Rise, Pacific Ocean - Alvinella | ecosystem: Host-associated > Annelida > Integument > Unclassified ... | reverse complement strand
GCATACATTAATGAGCGTTCAATTTGCTCTTTAGCTTTTCTGAAGTGTTTACGGCGACCGCTATAAAAACCTTTTGCTAATTTTAATATCTTTTTGTGTCTTCTTCTACGAACAACACCTGTTTTAACTCTTGGCATTTTCTTTCCTTAATTGTTCTTTACCTAGCTACTCTTTTGGTAGTCAAGGTGCCACTACTTTGGTGGACTTGCCCAGTTACCTAAAACTGGAGATTTATGATTTATCTGCTAGCCTTAGCTAACGATCATAGCCTTGATGTTTTTTTCGTCAGTTTTAGCAACTACTTTTGGAGTATGTTGTCTACGACGAGTCTTTGCATCTTGTTTTGTAAGAATGTGGCTTCTAAACGCTGTTCCACGTTTTACTTGACCATTTTTCTTAACTTTAAAGCGCTTTACAGCACCTTTTACCGATTTCATTTTTGGCATCGATGGCTCCTTTGTAAAATTCTCAATATTTGAGAGCCGGATTATACCCAAATTTTTCTAAATTTTTGCTATACTTTGTCTATGACAATAGATAATTCAATACAACATATTAAAAATGCGCTCAAAGATCTTGATGATGAAGTCCAAAAAATACTTCTAGACTGGGGAATTCCACTCAACGAAAAAGATAATCTAATGCTGCCAATTCTACAGCAAAAAAAGGTACTGACGCAAACTCTCGAAGATTTAACATATCTCAAAGAGCATCCACCAACACCTAACCAGCCATGTGGAATCTCAAAATATAGAGATGATTAATCCTCATTAAGTACTTTTACTTTTAGCACTATGTTAGGCTCTGCCTTCAAGGCAAACTCTAAAAGGTATGCCTCTTGACTCTTTGATTTATAGACTCTAAAGAGCTCAACCTCACCCAAATAATCAACATCAAACCCACTATCACTCTCAAATGGATAACTATGCAACTCTCTAAATGATTCAACTCTATAGAGTCTCTTATTATTAATTACATAGGCTATATAGGGGTTAATTCGTCTATGCAGAGAGTGAGTTGAGTGCATTAGTAGAGTATCTTTTTGCTTTGTATGGTTAAGTATCTTTACAGATTTGCTGAGTGCCAAAGAGATATCTAAAAAAAGTGTCTCTTTTATCTTCACTTTTCTCTCAAGCCCTTTAGCTTCCTCTTGATAGAAGCTATTTGCACTATTTAATTCAGAATAACTCTTATATAAAAAGAGCATTATCATAGATAAGATAGAGATAGATATCATCAACTCTATTAGGGTAAATGCTCTTCTCATTGGAGTCTCAACCTAAAAAGAGCACTACTGTAGCTGCCCAGCTTTAAACTGCTTTTCCCAATTTCAAAAACAGAGGTACTACTCCCCTCTTCATACTCCGACATATCTACTTGCTCAATAGTGTCATAGAGAACCTCTACTTTTGAACTCTTCAATTTGCGTCGTAAATCATCATCAACTTCAAACTCATCACTCAACTTATAAAGGTCTGTTTTCTCATCCTCAAATCCATACTTCTGATTCCATAAAAGTAGTGAGAGATTATGATTATTATCGACTCTCTCTTGAAGCTGAAAAAACATATTGTGTCTATCACCCTGCATCTTATAGATAGCTGCAATAACTACAGAGACTATCATTACAGCAACCATAACCTCTATAAGTGTAAATGCACTACGTCCCTTATGCATGCCCTAAACCAATACGTATAGCCTCGTTAAGTGATGTCTCACCTGCTAGAAGCATTTTAGTAAGCTCAGAAGAGATACTCTGTAATCCATCTCGCTCAAGGGCCGTTTTAATAGTATGCTCATCTGTCGTAGATTTAAGTAAATCTCGTACCTTATCATTCATAACCAAAAGTTCTCCAATAGAGCGTCGTCCGCTATAGCCTGTATAGTTACATGCTTTACAACCATTTGCTTTATATATTTTTGCATCTCGTGGAAGATTGTAATCTTTTGCAAACTGCTCGGCAATGATATCTTCCTCTTTACACTTACTACAAAGTACACGAACAAGTCTCTGTGCTAAAATCCCTAAAAGCGAGGAGGAGATTAAAAAAGGTTCAACTTTCATATCTGCAAGTCTTGAAATAGTTGCAGCCGCAGAGTTTGTATGCAGCGTTGAAAAAACGAGGTGCCCTGTAAGAGCTGCACGAACAGCAATTGCAGCAGTCTCTTCATCCCGAATCTCTCCAATCATAATAACATCTGGATCTTGACGTAAAATAGAGCGAAGTGCCGAGGCAAAAGTAAGCCCTACCTTCTCATTTACCTGAATCTGTGCAATCGAATCCGACTTATACTCAACTGGGTCCTCAACTGTAATGAGATTTTTATGCGGCTCTTCTACCTCACGTAAAAATGAGTGCAGTGAGGTTGTCTTACCACTCCCTGTAGGACCAGTAACAAGAATAATCCCATGTGATGAACGCAGAAGTCGCTTTACATCACTAATGAGCTCCTTATCAAATCCAAGCTCATTAATCTGAGGTATTTGAGAACTCTGCATTAAAAGCCTCATAACAACTCGCTCACCATGAAAAGTAGGAAGAATAGAGACACGAATATCTAAGACTTCACCTGCGATTTTTATCTGTGTACGACCATCTTGAGGAATTCTCTTCTCCGAGATATCAAGATTGGAGATTACCTTAATACGACTTACAATCAAAGAGACCACTTTTTTGTCTAAGTCCGCATTTTTTGTAAGCATTCCATCAATACGAAAACGAACCTCGCCCTTTTTCTCTTGAACTTCTATGTGAATATCTGAGGCTCTCTTTTTGACTGCCTGGTAAAAAAGTGCATTGACAAACTTGATAATAGGGGCAGACTCTTCACTCGTTAAGATATCAGAAGAGGTACGCAGGAAATCTGTTAAAGAGATATCCTCCTCTTCATCACCATTTTCACTCTCTTCTTGCATTGTCTCGATTGCTTTATCGGTACGAAGTTCTAAAAAACGATTATAGAGTCTATCAAATGAGTCCTCATCCAACATCTTTAATGGATAGTGCTTTGGAAGTTTTGTATAGTAGTTACTCGCCTCTACAAAATAGCGCTGAGTAGTAAATGCTGTCACTTCACCATCAAGCAGAGCAAAGAGCAGGTAACTCTTTACACTCTTATCAGTATCAAGTTCCTGTGGTTCAAAAAGTTCCAACTCAAGATTATGTAGTGGCTCTTCTTTTAACATTATCTACTCTTTTTTGGAGTTAAAATATCTATCTGCTGCTCTTTATTTGAGGGAGCCTCTTGAACAATTTTTTTCTTCTCAACAATTTCAAAAACCTCTTTATTATACTCCTCTTGTATCTGAGTAAGCATACCTAAATCACTTTGAAGTTTTGAGAGCTCCTCACTTTTGTCTATAACATAAGGTGTCAAAATTACAACAAGATTATCTTGCTCCGTTGTTTTGGAGTTTGAGGAGAAAAGATACTCTCCAATAAGAGGAATATCTCCCAACAAAGGAACTTTTGTCTTTGCATTACGAACATAGCTCTTTACAAGTCCACCAATAATTATACTCTCTCCATTACGCAGTATTGCTTGAGTTTTAACCTCTTGCTTTGAAGTGATTGGCTGTCCTGTTGCATTATCTTTACCATCATCTATAATATTTTCTAAAATTGCCTCAACATCTAAAGTAACCTTATCTGCAGAAGAGACACGAGGTTTAATTTTCAATGTCAAACCTACATCTTCTCGCTTGTATGAGGTAGTTGTACTTCCTGAAACAGCTGTTTGCCCCGAAGATACAGAGATAGTTTTACCAACATAGATAGAGGACTCTTTATTGTTCACACATAAAATTGATGGGTTTGAGATAGATTTCGATGCACCATGTGTCTGTAAAAAATCGAGTGTTGCACCAAGAGCAAAAGCACTTCTTGCACCAGAACCGATAGCACCTAAAAAGTTTAAAACCTCACTATTTAAGAGTGCGTTTAAGGTATCATCAGCACCAAAGTTTGCACTCATTGCATAGAGTCCTGAAGAGGATACATCTCCGGCAGAAAAACCATACTTCAAACCAATATCAGAAGCTCTGTTTTTATTTATCTCCACAATTTTAGCTTGAACATAGACTTGATACTTCTCTTTATCAAGCTCCTCTACAATTTTACGTATTCCTTTAATAATACTTGGTTCACCAACAGCAATTACTGCATTTATCTCTTCACTTGATGAGATATTTGGTTTTCTCGCAGGATCAGCATATGTCTGTTTTGAGATAATGTCATTGAGTGTTGTTACAACAGCCTTGACATCTGAGTTTTTTAACTCAAAAATCTCAATCCCCTGACTCACATTGGATTCAACATCCATCTTTTTAATCAGCTCTTCAATCTTTTTAACATTTGCCTTTGTTCCAACAAGGACCAAACCATTAATATTCTCATCATAAATTATTTTAACCTGTTGAGAGTGGACTTTTGGATTAAAAATAGTTTTAGCAATATCAATCAATCGCGCTTGAAGTTTTTTGGCTTCGGTATGTTTAATTTCAACAACAGAGACAACCATGGTATTATTATCTTCAATATCTTTGATAACTCTCTTGATAGTCTCAATATTTTTTGGATAATCAGTAATAAGAAGAGTATTGCTCTCTTTCATAGTCATTAGTTTAGCTGTTTTAGAGATAAGATAACGTACCTTAGCAGCAACTACATCAACATTTTGCCCCTTGACCTTTATAGCCTGTGTTACCATCAAAGAGCCTTTGAGCTTTTTGTTTGGACTTACTACATTGACATTATGTTTTGCCGCTTCAGCTGAGCGTATTACCTCATAAATTGAACCGTTTTTTATAAGAGTATAACCCTTTGACTCTAAAACAGATACAAGAATACTCATCAATTCATCTTTATAGATAGGTGATGTGGAGACAAAATTGACAGTTCCGTTTAGAGTATTATTTATTAAAATATTTTTATGTGTAATTTTGGAGACTAGCTTAATAAAGTCATTAATCGCCAAATTTGAAAAATTAACATTTATCTGCTCTCTTGCATGCAGTGTTACAACAATTAAACCTATAAAAAACAGACCTTTAATGAATCTCATATACTATTTCCTTCTCTTGATTGTCACGTAAAATTACCAACTCTATCGTATCAATTTTATTAATATTTCTATAGATCTTTATAGCATCGTTAAATGATGAAAGCTTGACATTATTTGCTTTTATTATAACATCTCCCTTTACTAAACCCAACTCTGCCATCTTAGAACCAGGTTTTATCTTTGTTACTTTAAAACCCTCTATTTTACCACCTTTTTTCAGTGGCACTATGGAGATATCTCTCCATATCTCTCTAAAATTCTTTGCATAGTGATCTATATCTCTACGAGATATACTCTTTTTATTCTCATCAACATAAGGCTCAACAACTGATTCAATTTGAGGTACTATCTTGGTATCTAACTTTAAGATGTACTCCTTTTGGCCCTTTTGAAAAATAACATAGTTGAGATATATCTCTTTGAGTTTATATCCTGCAAAACTCTCTCCAACAGCGATAACAGCTGTCTTTTTTGGAGAAGACTTTTTTGCAACAATTGCAAATCCACTCTTTTTTGTTCCATAGAGCCCTGTAAGAATAAGCTCTGTGATATCTGACTCAATACTACTCTTTGAACTCTTAGTTATTTGTGTACTTCCTCTTTTACCAATCATACTAGAGAAGTCTACTCTATGGTACTCCATTGCAGATGATCTATTTTTGGAAAGTTCCACTCCTTTATCAGGAAGGATATACCAACTGATCAAAGCAATAAGTTTTGCAAGCAACAAAAGTGTTACTAGCAGAGAGATAAGTTGTACAATGGAGGCTTTAGAGAGCTTTTTCATAGATATACTCCCCTTGTTTATTTCGTTTAAAATAGCGTAGAGAACGACCATATTGTCGCATCATAATCTTAGATGGTTTCAAAAAGAGTTTAACACTTCTTCTGCTAATATCAACCTCTACTACCGCACGACCAAACTCACCCTCAGCCTCACCCTTTAGAGTAAAGAGAGAAAATGGAGTATAAAAGAGCCTTAAGTGCTTTATCTCTGTAGGCATAAAAGAGTCTACAATAGAGCTTAGTTCTATATTTTTAGCCTCTATTGAGTTATAAAGAAGTAAAAATGTCATATCAACACTCTCAACCTTAGCACTCTGCACACCCTTAAGCGTTATATCCAAATCTCTAATATTTAGAGTTAAAAAGTTCTCCTCTAACTTCTCGTTTGAGATTACAAAACCAAACTTTTGCATCTCCTTCTCAGCTAAAAAGTAGAATGAAGATTTTGGCATAAAGAGGATAAGTGCAGCAATAAAAAAGAGTCCTAAGAGTATATATTTACCAAAATGCTTTACCATTTTATCTCCATCTCTAAATCTGCTTCTTTCTCATTCACTCTCTCTACTTTGAGACTCTCAATAATAAAAGAACCATTGAGGAGCTTAGAGAGGAGATAATTAAGAGCTCTGAGGTCTATTTTCTTTGCAGATATATAAGTTTTATCTCTTTTCGTAATGCTCTTAACATCACTCTTTTGAAGTGCTTGGCTTGTAACTATTTTATGTAACGCTTTTTGAGCCGTTTGCTTCTGCGCATAGAGATTTTTTAAGCTCTGAAGTTTTTGGGCAAGAGTATATGCACTCTTGTAGCTCGCTTGTGAGGCACGTAACTCATCTTTTGTTTCAGAGAGTTTCACAAATAAAAAGAGGATAGTCACTATCAATAAAACACCTATATGTAAAGGGTTAACATGTTTCACAGTTCTACCTCCACACTCAAAGAGTTATCTCTCTTTTCAATTTTAACTCCTGGCTCTTTAGCTCTTAACTTCACTGCAACTCTTTGCACTCTCTGTGGAGTCAATCCCTCAAAAAGCAGACGAAGCTTTTTATTTTTATACTCAAGAACTCGTAAAGACTCACCATCTTTTAAACTTATCTTTAAAAACTCCGCAATATATTTTCGTAATGCTCTTTGTACTTTATCTATCTTTTCATATTTCTGCAAAATTGCACGGTTTTGCATCATTGTAGGTTTAAGTTTATAATTTTTAAATATCTCAACTCTTTTACTCTCCAATGAAGCTATCTTTGTTTTTGTAATAAGGAGTTCAACACTCAAAATAAGTATAAAAAAGAGCATAAGGTATGCAAGTCGATAGAGACTTTTGTTATCTACTATATGGTTAAATTGTTGCAATTGAACTGTTTGCTTTGAGAGGGGAATATTATCAATATTTAAACTCTCTACCTCGTCAAACCACTCTTTTGGAGCCAAAATAACAACACCATCTTGAACATAGATGACTTCATCTTCATTAAGTCTGTATGGTTTTTGCAGGTTTTTAAGCTCACTCTGTGCAAAGCGGATAGAGTCTACATCTCCAAGGGAGATACCTCTTTGTTTTAAAAGCTCTATAATCTCTCTATCTTGATAAGCAAAAGCAAAATATTCATTACCCTCTTTGTATGCCGTATAACTATAATTTCCATCCGGAAGTATCTCTTCAAATATAGAAGGAAGCAGCTTTTTCACATCTCTGAGATACTTCACGGAGATAGAGAGTTTTTTTACCCAGTAGAGAGATGGAGAGAGTACTACGGCAAGTTTTTCATCAGAACTATACTCTATTTTCTCTGTTTGATTTGGGTCTAGTAAAATAGTCCGAACACTCTGTTTAAATCTTGAAAACAAATCCGTACCCTTTCTTCCTTTTAATATCATACTCAAAAGATATCTCTGAGTATCCAACATCACTCATCAGCTCCATCTTAACAAAAAGATAGGGCTCGTAAAAACTTGTCTCAAAACGTTTTAAACTCTTTTTCTCACTCTCCAAAAGTCCTAAATCCTCCAGAGTATTATAACTGCCGCCTCCAGCACTCAACTCCTCTGCTCTTAAAGGATCAACACCTAGCATCATCTCCCAAACCTCGGGAGTAGCATAGTTCAAATCCACTCTTGTCTCTCTATCTTTAGAGAAGTAAAAGAGTTTATCAAACTCTATTCTATTTATATTATCATTATTATACTCTACTTTATAAAAATGCTCTATCTCTCTAAGATGTTGCAATGAAGCTATATACTCTCTAAAGAGCTCAGGATTTTCATCAAAAATTCTACTGTTATAACTATCATAACGATTTTTTTCAGTGACAACTCTCATATTATCAAGAAGTATATCGACAAAAAGTGCATCTACCATATATTTTTGCATATACTCCTGTAGTGCTTCTATCTCACTACTTCTACCGTAGAGATGATTTGGATTGTACTTAGAACGAGCACTACTAAAAGAGAGAACAACCTTGATACCTCCAATCTCTAGAGGAAGATAACTCGATTCAGATAGAAATATATACAGAGCCTCTGTTGAGTTCTCATCAACAAGTTGTTTCATCTCAGGAGAACTCTTCAATACCCTTAAAACATCTTCAACCAAAAGAGTACTTTGATAGAGGAACTTCTCCTTCTCAACAACCTTTGCCGAACTCTTTAAAGCTTGCAATCCATAGCCCAACGCTACAGAGAGGACTATAACAAACATCACCGTAATAAGTAGGGCTATCGCATTATGAGAGTGTCGCATTACTGAATACTCATTGAAAAGATTGGCAGAAGCATTGCTGCAACTATAAAACCGATACTTCCACCTACAAAGAGCATCAATGCCGGTTCAAGCAGAGTTAGAAGCATCGCTATCTTATCTCTATTCTCTTCAAAATAGAGCTCTGAGACATTGGTGAGGACATTTTCAACCTGTGAAGTCTCTTCACCCAAAGCAATAGACTGAATAAAAGCGGTATCTATCTTCGTTTTTGACTCATGGAGCGCTTTTGAGAGGAGTTTTCCCTCAACAACTTTTTTACTCGCACTCACAAAGAGCTCTTTAATAACACGGTTATTTAAAATATTTGCACTCAGATTAATCGTCTGCACAAAAGGAACACCCGAACGAGTTAGCAGTGATGCAATATAAGAGAAACGTGCAAGCTCACTCTTTTGAGTAATCTCTCCAAAGAGAGGGAGCTTAAGCATAAACCTGTCAACAGCATAAGCAAAGCTGTATAACCTCTTTTTTAAAAATACAAAAAGAGCTACAGAAGCAAAAATAAGAGCGAGTATCAGCTCAAAATTACTACTAAAGAAGTCACCCAAAGCAATAACAAACTGTGTAGGTTTAGGTAACTCTTGATCCATACTCTCAAAAATCCCTGTTATCTGAGGTACAACAAATGTCAGCATAAAAGCGATCATTACCAAAGAGATTACAATCATAAAAGATGGGTAGGCAAAAGCACTCTTAATCTCTTTATGAATTCTATCTTGCTCTTTTAAGAAGCGAGAGAGTTCCATCAAAACCTCATCTAAAATCCCGCCATTCTCACTCACCTTGATAGACTCTGTAAAAAAAGCAGGTAGCTCCACAACACTCTGCATCTGCAGTGCAGTATAAAAATTTTTTCCCTCATCTAGGTGTGTAGAGATAGTTGAGAGAAAAAGTTTCATCTTTTTGTTAGCGTCGTAATGTGACTGCACTATCCTAATAGCAGCAACGATGCTAATACCTGAACGAATATACATTGAGAGTTCACGAGAGAGCGCTGCTAGCTCTTTTGGAGGGATTTTGTACTTGCTAGAGAGGCTAAACTTCTCATAAAAAGCGGGAGTATCTTCTTCTATAGATTGATAAATAATGCCACTAGAGCGGAGTTTGGCTTTTGCTTCATCTAAAGATACAGCCTCTACTCTATCTTTAAGCTTCTTACCCTCTGCATTAATACCTCTATACTTAAATATCATTGTAATACTTCTTCAATTAGTTTATCTTTTGCATCAACTGCCTCACTCAAAGAGTCATAACGCTTGGTCTTTTGAAAGTAGGGTGTATAGTCATAAACATAAGAGTCATAAGATATAAGTACCTGATCAGCGATACCCTCTGCATCAATGCTAAACCTAAAGCAGCTATCCTCTCGACGAAGTGATGCACCCTCACCATAACGATAAGTGTAAAACTCAATACTCTCATCAAAAAAACTCTCTACATCCTCTACTTTTTGACCCTCAACATAGAGAGCACACTCACTACAACTCTCTTTACACAAAAGTTCAACAGACTCATGCCCCTTAGAAAAGGAACCAAGGTACTCCTTAAGTGTTGAGAGTGAAGCTAGAGACTTCTTCTCTTTAACGCTATCTAACTTCGTAATAACAAGCGTATATACTACCCCTATTATCACAATCACTATCATAAGTTCGATTAAAGAGAAGGCACGTCTCAAGGGCTATTTACACTCGCTTAGTTTAATATCGGCAGCCTCATCCTTACCACCCTCTTTCTTATCAGCTCCTAATGAGATAAGTTCTATTTTTCCATCATTGTTGATGTAGATAAACTCCTCGCCCCAAGAGTCTTTTGGCATCTTTCCATCTTTAAAGTACTCATCACTCTTAGTAAGAGCGGCTAATCCCTCCTCTGTTGAAGGGTAGACACTGTTTTTTATTTTGTACATATCAAGTGCACCATCATAGATACTCTTCATCTGCACACAGACAAGATTTCTCTTCGCCTCTTCACCTTTACCCGTAAGGCTCGGCATAACCATAGCCGCCAAAAGCCCTAAAATTACGATAACTATCATCAGTTCTATCAGAGAGAACGCTTTTCTTTGCATAGATAACCTTTAGTATTTGTATTAGGTATATTATAGTGAAAAAAAATTACATTTGGATTATTTTATATAAAAAAGAGGATAGAGCAACTACCTAGGCTCTATTATACCTAGGTATTTCATATATTTTCTAAACTTACTTTATGGTACTGTCACATCAGAACAATTTAAGTCCCCTACAGTAACTGTTCTATATATAGCTTGCTCACCAATTACATCACCTAAGTGTACATTATCAACAACTACATCTATTCTAAAGTTGCTATAAGCATTATTGCTACAATCTAAAGTAACATTAATATCATAGTAATCATCACCATGTATACCATCACTATCGTCATCAGCATCCTGAAAGCTTAATATATAGTCATCCCCATTTTGATCTCCTACTGTTAAATATGTAGCATTAAATGCTGCTTCTGAGAGTTTCATCATATAGCCTCCTAAAAGTTCTCCTGTATTACCCATAAACAAAGTTATTTTGTTTCGAACTTCATCACCTGAACCAACATAAGCAATCTCAAAACTACGTGTTTGTGTAGGGATGGAAGGTAAAAAAGAGCTCGCTACAGTTGGTTCATATATCCAGGTAGCCTGATCTATAGTTGCATTATAATCAACCCCTAATCCTGCATCATACTTATTGACAAAAATTAAACTAGCATCACTACCACTTACTAACTCTAAAGGTTTTGCCAACACTATCTCTGTTCTAATAGGTGAAGGTGGAGTAGTAACTGTATATCCATACTCTGCAATATTTGTTGAGAGATTCCAACTCTCTCCCTGTACTATACTTTTATCTGTTGTGTAGTAATCCGCTGTTCCATCATTGATATGAAGCTTATGTTTATATTTATAAACCGTATATATTATTTTTGTATACACCCCATCATCTGGGCGTACTGCACTTAAAGAGGCGGCAATACCTGTAGTATTGCTATCACTCTTTAACTCCACGTACTTTGTTCCATCTAAAAGAGTAACACTAGTGTTATCATCTCGAATTAGCTCCAACTTCAGCATCACCTGAAAACTTTCTCTCTCCCCAGTAATAGTAACTATACCAAAGAGATTGCTATTTATTAGTAGTGCAATAAGAGCTATTATAAATCTTTTCATTATCTTTTCCTTATTTTATTTCAACTGTTTTAACACTGAACTTATCTTCTGCTACAGTCTGATTATCCGTTGTATCTGCTGCACTACTACTATCACTTCCACACCCACTAAGCCCTATGCCAAGACTACCCATAAGTACTCCAACCAGAACAGCTCTTTTTAACAACTCCATATTGTCCCTTTTTGTTATAATTTAACAATATTCTACAGATATTAGCTCCAAATAGATAGCTTAACACCTCTCTATTTAACTTTATGCTAGAATGTGTAGATGAAAGTAACACAAAAAAATATTTTTTTACTGCTTCTTCTTATCACTACAAATCTTTTCTCTTTAGAGATAGACTCTACAAGCTCCAATCTAAATATATTAAATCACGCATACACCTACTTGGACTGCAATCAAACACTTAGCTATGAAAATCTTGAAAATACAAAATTCAACAAGAGTACGCAGAGTTCTTTAGCTCTAGGAATAGTACCAGAGTGTTCCCTGTGGATTAAGTTCACACTGCATAATAGTTCAAATACAAAACTCCATAAGATACTCGAGTATGTAAATCCTGAAACAGAAGACCTCTACTTTTATGATGGCAATAGAACTATACTTGATGGAATGTTTCATCATCATAGGGATAGATTTTCCATAAACCCTATCTTTAACATTACTCTCGATGAAAATGAGACTAAAACTTACTATATAAAAGCACACTCCAAAATTTCAACCTTGATAGCGCAACTCAAGCTCTGGAGTAAAGATGACTTTTTAAACTATGAGTATAGACATAAGACTTATCTCTTTATCTTCTTTGCAGTTATTGCTATTTTACTTATCTACAACATGATGTTACTTATCTTTACAAAAGATATAGCCTACTTCTACTATATCTTTTACCTCTTCTCTATGATGGTTTTTGAGTCTATCTATTTAGGCATTGCCCAACTCTACCTTTTTAGTAATGAAACCTCTGTATTTATCACAAAAGCTACTATTGGCTATATATCGCTTCTTGTAATACCGATGATTCTATTTATTATGAAATTTTTACATACATATAAGTTTCCAAAAATCGATAAAATACTTAAACTATACCTCTATCTACTCCCTCTTCTCTCGATACTGAGTTTTGACAACTTCTTATTTGATCTTAATATAATGATTGTCTTTTTTCCACTTGCATTTGTCATGATATATACAGGGTTTTATGCACTCAAAAACGGTATTCAAGAGGCTCTTTACTATTTAATAGGATGGGGCTTTGTTATTACATCTATGACCTTGGCTGTTATAAAATCTTTAGGTATCTATGACATTACAACTACAATGCCATACATCAATGAACTCTCTTTTGTCTTAGAGGCCCTTCTCTTCTCTATTGCTCTAGCACATAGAATCAAACTTCTCTCAGAAGCAAAACATAGAGCCAATCAAAAACTGATAGAACTCCAAAAAAAAGAGCAAGAGAAACTTGAAGAGATAGTCTCACAACGAACAAAAGAGCTAGTCAGCTCCATAGAGGAGAAGGAGCTACTCTACAGTGAGCTCAGTCACAGAGTAAAAAACAATCTACAGATGATTTTATCACTCATAACACTACAGATTCATGCTTCAAGTTCTCAAGATACAAAGAACCAACTCACAATCACAAAAAACAGAATTAACTCTATCTCAAAACTCTATGAGATTCTCTATCTCAAAACAAAACTCAATGAGCTCGATACTCTGGAGTATTTTAAATATATAGTCTCTACCATTCAGGAGAATTTTGACAAAAATGTCACTGTGAAGTATGATATAAAACATAATATTAGTGTAGAAAACTTGATATACTGTGGATTAATACTCAATGAACTTGTTACCAACTCCTTTAAATATGCCTTTAAAGAGAGTGGTACAATAGAGATAAAAATATATAAAGAGCATGACATAGTACATATGAATGTCAAGGACAATGGAAAAGGTTTTGAAGATTCAAAACCTAACTCCTTGGGTCTCAATATCGTTAAAACATTAGTCAAAAAACAACTTTTAGGAGAGATATCAATAGACTCTACAAACGGTACATGTACTATGACCAACTGGAGGGAGTAGTCAGATATGAACGTTTTGATTGTTGAAGATGAGAGCTTGATGGCTCTAGAGTTAGCAAATAGTATTACATCTTATGGATACAATGTTATAGACTATGTAACGACTCCTGAACTTGCAAGCAAGATTCTAAAAGAGGAGCATATTGATCTTCTTATTTTGGATATCAATCTCGGTAGAGATATTGATGGTATAGATTTCTATAAAAGCCTTAATAAAAAGTTTGAAGTAATTTACCTAACTGCATATAAAGATAGTAAAACGATATCTAAAGCTATCGAGACAAAACCCCTTGGATACCTCATAAAACCCCACAACGAAAGAGAGCTTCTTGCTCTTTTAAAACTTGCAGAAGCAAAAGTTGCATCACACCAAAAGAGACTCTATCTTGGCGATGGATATAGCTTCGACAGAAAAGAGAATAAACTCTATCTAAACGAAGAGTTTATCAAGCTCTCTCCAAAAGAGTTAAAACTGCTACAACTGCTTTTAGAGTCAAAGTCAAATATTGTTACATTTCAAACAATCGAGTACGAACTCTGGGATGTTCCACCAAACCCATCAACACTCCGAACCCTAATATACAGACTCCGAAACAAGCTTAATCATAGATTTATAAAAACTGAAAACAATCAAGGGATACGATTTAAAATAAAAAAAGAAGTTCATTGAAGGTGCCTCCCTCCAGATGGCTGCGGCACATGAATGCTTAAGGTGTGCTGCTGTATTCCTACCCTGACACGTTACCTCAAGCACCCATTGCACAGGTCTAAAGAGAAGCGACGAAATTATAACAGCTTTTTCTTAAA
>Ga0256843_1002142_pt1 | contig 14706 bp, 13 predicted proteins | sample AlvinellametaG_FD_191572 | JGI IMG/M metagenome (GOLD analysis project Ga0256843, IMG submission 191572) | Pompeii worm associated microbial communities from hydrothermal vent at the East Pacific Rise, Pacific Ocean - Alvinella | ecosystem: Host-associated > Annelida > Integument > Unclassified ... | reverse complement strand
ATCACATCTTTAATAGAGTGTGAATTCGTCAGCAACATAACAAGCCTATCTATACCTATACCTTCACCAGCCGTCGGAGGCATACCGTATTGAAGAGCGCGGATATAATCCTCGTCCATTTCCATACCCTCCTCGTCGCCTTTTGCCTTGGCTTCGAGTTGAGCTTTAAATCTTTCATATTGGTCTACGGGGTCGTTTAATTCATTAAATCCGTTGGCTATTTCGCGACCGGCGATAAATAATTCAAATCTTTCCGCTATTTGCGGATTTTCGTCGCTTCTTCTCGCAAGAGGAGATATATCTATAGGAAAATCCGTAACAAAGGTAGGATTTATAAGTTTGTTTTCTACAAATTCGTCAAAAAGTTCCGCCCAAAGTTTACCTTTGGAGTCTATATGCTCTTCTACTTCGACTCCCGCATCTTTTAGATATTTTTTCATAGCATCGATATCATCTAATATATTTTCTGGTATTTTCCCTATTTCTATTAACGAATCTTTATACGTTATGGTTTTCCAGTCGTCAAAATCGATAACAACGTCTCCGTATTGCAGTTTTTTAGGTAGATTCAGTTTTTCAAACAAAAAGTCAAAAAGCTCTCTTGTCAATTTCATCAAATCTTCTTTGGTATGATAAGCCCAATAAAACTCTATCATCGTAAATTCGGGGTTATGAGTGTGGTCTATTCCTTCGTTCCTAAAGTTTCTATTAAGTTCGAAAACCGCTTCAAACCCTCCAACAATTAATCTTTTCAAAAACAATTCCGGAGCTATTCTTAAATTCATATCTATATCAAGAGCGTTATGATGCGTCATAAACGGTCTGGCGTTGGCACCCCCCACAACCGTATGCAACATAGGCGTTTCGACTTCCAAAAAACCGTGTGAGAGAAAAAACTCCCTCACCAAAGAGACTATTTTGCTTCTTAGCATAAAGGTGTCTCTAACCTCTTTATTCATAATCATGTCGAGATATCTTTGTCTGTATCTGATTTCAACGTCTTGCAATCCGTGAAACTTCTCCGGTAGAGGGTGAATCGCTTTTGTTAAAATAGTAACATCATCGGCGTGAATTGACAACTCTCCTGTTTTGGTAACGAAAGGATAACCTTTTACTTCGACTATATCCCCGACTTCAAGGTTTTTTTTAAGTATATTGAATTTATCCTGCAAGTCGTTTTTACTCATATAAACCTGTAAAATTCCGCTTTCGTCTTCTATCTTGAAAAACGCCGCTTTTCCCATGAGTCTTAAGAATTTAACTCTTCCGGCAACGGTGAATTTCCTATTTTCGTCCCTTCTGTTTTCAAGGTTTTTGACATCTTCGTTAGATTTCAAAAAATCGGATATTTTAGTATCTTTAGAAGCGTAATGTCCGTAAGGATTAATGCCGGCTTCTTTTAATTTTTCGGCTTTTTGCATTCTAAGTTTTACATATTCGTTACTAAACATCTAATTAATCCTTTTTATGATTTAAATACGGAATTTTAACATTTTTACTCAAATTATCCATATTTTGAGGAGTTATATTTATTACGTTTTTGCCTATTTTCAACAAAATCGGAAATACAAAACTGTTTTTGGTGTAATCTTTTAGTTTTTCTCTGATAAACGCGACTTGATAAATTAACGCGACTACGATACTAACAAGTACGAAAAATTTTGCCCCCGAAAAGATAAAACCAAGAATCTTATCAAGTCCGCCAAGGGCACTTAATTTTAGAATTTTACCGAGTAAAAAGCCGATAAACACTACACTAACCCAAAAACCTACGAAAACAGCTATAAATCCCACCAAATCTATAGCCGATTTATTCGGAATATGAAAAAGATTGCTGTTTATATACACTCCGGCTTGATGGTAAAATTTAGAAGCCAAAAAAAGTCCTCCTATTATTCCTATTAACCCGGCGAGTTCTTTTATAATACCGTTAAAATATCCTTTTATTGCCAATATTAGCGTAATCGCGATTATAATACCGTCAAATATATTCATATCACGCCTTTATGGAATATTTGTTTCTTGTGAGTTTGGCTTCGTATAAAGCGCTGTCGGCTCTTTTTAAGATATCTTCAAACGTATCGCCTTTTTTGTGTTGAGTTAATCCCATTGATATGGTTAGTTTAATGATATGGTCTTTATATTTTAACGAAGTAGCGTCTATTTTTTCGACGATTCTGCTGACAATCGGCACGACTTTATCAAGTTCGAGTCTATTAAAAACTATAACAAACTCGTCTCCGCCGTATCTGTAGATTCTGTTTTCTTTTCTAATCATTTTCCGGATAATTTCGGCAACTTTAATCAATACATAATCTCCCACGAGATGACCGTAACGGTCGTTGATCTCTTTAAACATATCCAAATCCACAATAGCCACCACCAAATCCAAATCTCTGTTGACTCCCGCTTTTAAAATTTCGCTTAAATCTTTGGTTAAGGCTTTTCTGTTGTAGACTTTGGTTAAAGGGTCTATCAATAAATCCTTATACGCTTTATCGAGTTCGACCTCCAACGAGTGAATGGTATCTTCGAGTCTGTTTATTTTTTCTATCAGCTTTGCCGTAAAGCTTACCAGAGTCTCTTTTATTTCGTCTATTTGCAAAGGGGTAACTTTTTCCATTAAATTTTCGGAGTCTTCTTTAAGTTCTTTCGAAGTTGAACTTAAGATGTTTAGTTTTTGTTCGGTGGTAGATAAAAACTCTTCGTTAATTCCCTCATCTTCACAAAGAAGTTTGGGATTTAAGTCTTCATATACACCTTCGTCCTTGGCTAATGTGTTGAAAATATTTTTATAATAAAGAGGATACGGTAATTTATTGGCTTTTTTGAGTTCGTTTAGAGTATTTTGAGAAATTTTTAAAATTAATTCTTCCATTATGTTGCCTTTTTTGTTATTATCAAAAAACTATTCTATTATGAATTATACAAAATTATTTGAAAAAAAGGAGCGTTTTTGAGACTAACTACGCAAAAAGCGATAAATTTAATTAAAAACGAAAGTCTTTTGGAACTCTCTAAAATGGCTTTGGAAAAAAAACGAGAACTGCACCCCAAAAAAATCACCACCTTTGTAGTGGATAGAAACATCAATTATACCAATATTTGTCATATAGACTGTAAATTCTGCGCTTTTTACAGACACAAAAAAGACAAAGACGCATATATTCTCGAGTTTAATCAAATAGATAAAAAAATTGACGAACTAATAAGCATAGGCGGCACTCAAATTCTATTTCAAGGAGGAGTGCACCCAAATCTTAAAATCGACTATTATGAAAAATTGGTAGAGCATATCCATAAAAAATATCCTCAAATAACCATTCACGGGTTCAGCGCTCCGGAAATCCACTATATCGCAAAAGTTAGCAAAATTTCGATAAAAGAGGTCTTGGAAAGATTAAAAGAAAAAGGGCTTAGTTCAATGCCAGGAGCCGGAGCGGAAATATTGAGCGACAGAGTCAGAGACATTATAGCCCCTCGTAAAATCGACGTTAAAGAGTGGCTTGAAGTGCATAAAACCGCTCATTCAATCGGTATGAAAACAACAGCCACGATGATGTTCGGGACTGTAGAGAGTATAGAAGAGATTGTAAATCATTGGAATTTAATCAGAGAATTACAAGACCAAACCGGCGGATTTAGGGCTTTTATTATGTGGAGTTTTCAACCCCTAAACACGGCGTTATACAAAGAAGGAATAGTCACTTCCAAAACTTCCCCCAACAGATATCTGCGTTATTTAGCGGTGGCAAGGTTATTTTTGGATAATTTTAAAAATTTACAATCCAGCTGGGTTACGCAAGGAAGCTACATAGGACAATTGGCTCTGCTTTACGGTGCAAACGATTTAGGCTCTACTATGATGGAAGAAAACGTAGTAAAAAGCGCCGGGGCACAAAACAGAATGAACCAGGAAGAGATGATTAATTTAATCAAAGACGTAGGAGAAATACCAGCAAAAAGAAACACCGCCTACGAAATATTGGAAATATTTAATTAAACTCAAACGACCCGTTTAATTTATTAAACTTCCATTCTCTCCTTGCATCTTTTAATACCTCCTTGCGTATATCCGTAATCAAAAGTTCTTCTTTGTTTCCCAATTTGTTTACCAATTCACCGTCTGGATTTATAACAAAACTTTCGCCGTAAAACTCCCAGTCTTTCCAACTTCCCACTCGATTTACACGTAGAGCGTAGACGTTTTTTATAAAAGCAAACGTTTTAATCATTTCAAACCATCTTTTTGAAGAATTAAACGTCCCGACACTGCTAACAACCACCAAATCAACCTTTTTATCTGCAAAATAATCCCATATTTTCGTAAAATGCGCCTCAAATCCAAACGTGGCACCAACTCTTATGTTGCCTACGCTAAATACCAACGGCTTGGAGGGTTTGGTTTCGAAAAAGGAGGCTTCGTTCCAATGCGTGTAGGGCATAAAAACATGCTGATAATAAAATCTCGCTTTGCCGTTTTGAAATTTTACGAGAGCTTTGTATTTTTTGTTTCCTTTTACGATTACCAACGGCGCCAAAAGCGTTATATTGTAAACCAAAGAGAGTTTTTTTAAAAGTTTTAACTGATGGTCGCTCTGGTCTTTGATAAAGCTAATGGGAGTATTTTCCAAGTCTTTAAAAAATCTGTTTAACACATACTCCGGCAATACGAAAAGTTTAACGTTTTCTTGTTTGGCAATGTTTAAATAATAGTTGAGTTTCGCTTTATCAAACGGTAATTCGGCGCTTTGCAAAAGAGCTGTTTTCATTTGATTTCTTGAAATTGTAATTTCGCTTCTTCAATCATTGCGGTGGCTTCATCAAGCAGTTTCATTCCTTTTTTATAATGTTCCATCGCTTCATACAGCGTAATTTCGGGGTCGTTTAATTTTTCGAGAAGTTTTTTCGCTTCTTGAAGTTTCTTTTCAAAATCCTTCATTAAGACTCCTTTAAAATATCGGCGATTATAAAATCAAACTTGTCAAGTTCGACTAAAAAACTGTCGTGTCCGTAGTCGCTTTTGATTTCATAATATCCGCAATTGCCGCCTACGCTATCCATAATTGTTTTTATTTCTCTCATCTCTTGAGGGAAAAAAAGCGTATCCCCGCTAAAAGATATAAGATGTAATTTATCTTTAATTTGCGAAAAAGCCTCCTGCATCGAATTAAATCCCCTCGATATATCGAAAAGAGAAATCGCTTTTAGTATATAAATATAACTTAAAGCGTCAAACCATTTAGGAAACATGGCACCGTTGTATTCGAGATAACTCTCAACTTGAAACCTACCGAAAAGCTCGAACATACCGTCTGTTTTGACATATTCTCTTCCGAATTTTTTTTCGAATGTTTTAGGCGAAATATAATTTAGATACCCTATCATTCTCGCCGCCGCCAAACCTTTAAGACCCTTTTGTTTTATCTCTTCCGGGTCGTAATTACCGTTTTTGAACTCGCAATCGGCTTTTATAGCTTCTATCATAGATTTATTAATTGCTATTACGTAAGGTTTAGTCTGATAAGTAGTGGCGATTGGTATTATATTTTCGCAAAAGCCCGGGTAATCCACGGCAAATCTCAAAGCTTGCATTCCCCCCATGCTTCCCCCAACTATGGCTTTTAGATTTTTAATACCCAGAGAATCGAGCAGTATTTTTTGCGCTTTTACCATGTCTTTAATAGTAATTACCGGGAATTTAAGCCGATACCGTTCGTTACTTCCGGGATATATCGGAGACATAGGCGAAGTCGACCCGAAACAGCTCCCTATGACGTTTGTGGAAATAACGAAATACTTTTTCGTATCTATCGCTTTATTATCACCTATTAAACCGTCCCACCACCCGGGTTTTCTGTCTCCTTCATATTTTCCCGCGGCATGATGCGAACCCGAAAGGGCGTGAGTTATCAAAATAACGTTATCTTTCTTTTCGTTTAACTCTCCGTATGTTTCGTAAATAATCTGCCAAGGCTCTAGAATTCTGCCGCTTTCAAGATATAAAGGCTTAGTAAATTTAGCTATTTTTGTTTCTAATTTCATATGTGCCTTTTTTTTCGTGTAATTTTATCATATTAGCTCATAGGTTTGGGCTTGCAAAATAGTATCCTTGATAACAACTGATACCGATTTGTTTTAGTTTTTTATAAATATCTTCGTTCTCTACGAATTCGGCTATTGTTTTAATACCGAATTTTTTTGAAAAATCGACAATCAGCTTAACGATTTCGTAATACTCCTCTTTATCGATGTTTTTGATAAGCGAGCCGTCTATTTTTACGTAATTAGGGCTCAAAGAGAGAATATTAATCAAATTGGAATATCCGCTACCGAAATCGTCTATGGCGATTTTGGCGTTGTATTTTTTGATTTCATAGATAAATTCTTTTACTTTTTCCATATTCGAAATACTTTCGCTCTCTAAAATCTCAAACGTTATTCTCTCGCCTACTCCCGTTTCTTTAAGCAGTCTAAATATCAAATCCCTTGTCTCCGGCGTAGTCATATCTATAAAAGAAACGTTAATCGAAGCCGCTTCGATTACCCCTTCTTTTAAATCGTTAAATACTTTTTCAATCATCAATTCGGAAAAATCATCATATAATTTCGCATCTTTAATCAACTCCATAAACACAAACGGCGAGTAAATTTCGTCTTGACACTTTAGACGCATCAAAGCTTCGTATTTTAAAAGTTTGCCGTTTTCGTCGACTATACACTGATAATAAGGAATTACGTTTTTTTTATGCAAAATAGATTTGAGTTTTTGTATAAGCATCAGTCTTTTGGTTTGTTCTTGTTTTAGTTTTTCGTCGTAAAGCATGTATTTTAATTTTCTTTTTTGAGCGATTTTCAGTGCGTTTTCAGCCGAAATAAAAAGATATTGAGGTTCGCTGTTACTCGCACCAAGCGTAAAAAGAAGCTCCAAATCGTGACATTTAAAAAGAAAATTCGACATTTTTTTAAGAGTTTTTTCGTTTACTTTGGTTTTAAGAGGAACGGCAAATTCATCGTTTCCGATTTTATATACGTTTTTAAAACGCTTTTTAAGATATCCGGCGATACATTTTAAGATTTCGTTTCCGAATTCAAATCCGTAGATATTATTGATATTGGCAAAATCCTCTATATCCAAAATCACCAAGCTTTTATAGTTTTTAATATCTTCCAAAAGTTTAAATTTGTTAGGGAGGGAAGTGATTTTGTCGTAATAGATTTTGTTGTAAAGTTCTTCTTTGGATTTTTTGTAATTATCTTCCAATCTTTTGTAATCTTGTAGAATCTGATTTTTGATTTTTTTAGTCAATACGTAAGCGAAAAAGAAACTAATTAACCCGAAAAGTAGCATCAATACAAGCGTAGTAAACAGCACTTCGTGCGCGTCTTTTTCTATTTCTGTCTGGACGCTGTCTATATTTTTCAAAATATCCGAATAGTAAATTCCTTTTACAAAAACGTAATTATACGGTCGATAAATAACAAAATAGCTCAACTTTTTCTCTATTTTTTTCGTTATAGGATTGTAATAGTAATATTGCAAAAAGCAGTCGTCTTTCGTTTTTAAACAGTCAAAATAGGCTTTTTGATAATGATATCCTTTAATATCGGTAGTTTCTGTCGATAAAGGTTTGCCAATTTTATCTTTTAAAGGGTGATAAACCACTTTCCCGAATTGTCCTTTGGTAACAAACCAGTCGGTTATTTCCCCAACGGCGATATAAGATTTAAGATTATTGATACTCATTAAATATTTGAAAATGTCTTTTTTTACCTCTTTATCGATAATATTTAATTTAAACGCGATTCCTACAATCGTGTCTTTATCAAGCCTCTTTTCGACGGCAAGATAGTTTTTGTTGTTATACACGACGATTAAATATTTAATTTTACCGATTCTTAGATATTTCTGATAAAATTTGGGATAAACGTAATCTTTGGAGATGATATAAAAAAAAACGTTTTTGCTTAGGTGATTTTCAAAGAATCTGTTTTTCCCGAAATGATAATGTATATAATTTTTCGACATAATATTCAGCACGTCCCTCAATGTATCCTCTACCAAATCGTAACTTGTTGCCCTAATTTCGTTTATCGCTTTCATAATCGATTGAAGTTCGATTTTCAAAAACTGTTTTTTGATTTCGATAGCGATTTTTTTAGATTTGGTAAACTCTTTTTGAGACAAATCTTCAATAAAAAAAGAATAATAAATCCCAAACGATACAAAGCCGAAAACAAGCAATAAGAAAGGAATGATGAAAATCTTATTTACTAAGTGCTTCATCTAAATCCTTTATCAAATCCTCAACATCTTCAAGTCCGATGCTAAGCCTTATTAATCCTTCGGGGACTTTGGCTGATATCAGCTCTTCTTTACTCAACTGTTGATGAGTAGTGCTTGCCGGGTGCGTTACAAGAGATTTGCTATCCCCGATATTAGTTACCAACGAAAAGATTTGCAACCCGTTTGCTATTTTTTCGGCTGTATCGTAATCTTCTACTTCGAAGCTGACTATACCTCCCGCGTATTGTAAGTATTTTTTGGCATATTCGTAATTTTCGTCACCTTTGAGAAGCGGGTAGTTCACTTTTTTTATTTTTTTGTGATTTTGCAAAAATTCGGCTATTTCCAACGCGCTATTGCTATGTCTCGGAACTCTTAAATGCAAATGCTCAAGCCCTTGCAAAAGCAACCATGAATTAAAAGGCGAAATAACCGCCCCAAAATCCCTAAGCAAAGCAAGCCTGGCTCTGGCTATAAAAGGGGTGTTGAATTTTTTTGTGTAAACAAGCCCGTGATAACTCTCATCAGGCGTGTTAAAATGCGAATATCTATCTGTTACTAATTTTTCTTTGGCTTTTGGAGATTCTATTATACACCCGGCTATCGCACTTCCGTTCCCGACGATATATTTACTCGCACTGTGGACGACTATGTCTGCTCCGAGGGTTATAGGTTTAACGCCGTAAGGCGTAGCTATGGTATTGTCGCAAATCAGCAACACTCCTTTATCATGTGCGATTTTCGCAATCGTTTCAAACTCCGGGACCGTTAGTGCCGGATTTGCGATACTTTCTATCAAAATCGCTTTTGTATGGGAATCTATTAATTCCAACAGCGTATTAGGTTTATGGACGTCGAAATATTTGGCGTTTATGCCAAAACGCTTTAGTGTTTGTGTCCCAAGCGTAATACTTCCGCCGTAGAGCTTATCGGATAAGATAACATTATCTCCGTTTCCAGCGGCGTTTGATAACGAATAAAATATCGCCGCCATTCCGCTCGCTACGGCTAACGCCCCCGCCCCCTTTTCCAAAACCGCTATTCTTTTTTCGAAAATTTCGGTAGTAGAATTACCGATACGGGTATAAATATTACCCTCATCTTCCAAAGAAAAAAGCTTAGCGGCGTGTCGGGTACTTTCATATTCGTATGCGGTAGTCATGTAAATAGGGACTTGCATACTTTTTTGCTTATCTTTATCGTACCCGTAATGCAAAGCGAGGGTAGCGTCTTTCATCGTATATACCTTTTTGATAAAATTCTCATAATTATATCATAAGGAATTATAATGAAAGATAAAATATTTGACAAGCCAATAAAAAAACAATTCGAATTCGATGATGAAGTCGCAAGCGTTTTTGATGACATGTTAAACAGAAGCGTCCCTTTTTACGAGGAAAATTTAAACCTTCAAACGAAAATAATCAAAAACTTTCTGCACGAAGGCGACACGGTACTCGATTTAGGCTCTTCTACGGGGACGTTTTTAATTAATTTAGCTAATATAACGAAACATTTGAATTTAATAGGCATAGACAATTCCGAAGCAATGATAAAAAGAGCAAAAAACAAAGCCTCGGCATTCGGTAAACAGATAGATTTCGTTTTGGCGGACTTTCTAAACTACGATTTTCCCAACGCAAAAGCAATCATCGCCAATTATACCGTCCAATTCGTAAGACCTCTAAAAAGAGAAAAACTTATAAATAAAATTTATGATTCTTTGACTCAAGAAGGTATTTTTTTAATGAGTGAAAAATTAATAACCGAAAACAAACACTTAAACAAAATTATGATAGATATCTATTACGAATATAAAAAACAAAAAGGTTACAGCGAGTATGAGATAGCAAGAAAAAGGGAAGCGTTAGAAAACGTATTAATACCGTATACGCTTAACGAAAATATAGAAATGTTAAAAAACGCCGGCTTTAAAGATATCGAAATCATATTTAAATGGAACAATTTCGCAACATTTTTAGCATTTAAGCATTAAAATCTATGCTTATACTTCCCAATACCTCGAATTTGGCGTTAGGGTCTATTTCGGCGTGAGACAACACCACGACATCGACACCGAATCTTTCTAAAATTTCCGCTAAAGGCTTCCTGATTAAAGGGTCTACTATTATTACCACCGGCGCGATTCCTTTGTTTAATATCTCAGCCGCCGCGTTATTTACCTCCTCTACCAATCTATTCATTTCGGCTACAGTTAAAATAAACTGCTTCTGGTCTCCTTGTTGTTGAAGTTTATTCATTAAATACTGCTCCGTTTGGGAATCAAACGTAATTAATTTCAACGTCCCGTCCTCGCCGGTGTAAAGTTTTGTTATTACTCTGCTAAGCGAACTTCTGACATGTTCGACGATTACGTCTATATTTTTGGTATATTCGGCTACGTCGGCTATAGTTTCCAAAATCGTAATCATATCTTTAATAGGTATCTTCTCATGCAACAGCGATTTTAATACCCGTTGTATCAATCCCACATTAGCAACTTTCATTGCGTCTTCCACGATAGCCGGGAAGTCTTTTTTGACTCTATCAAGCAGAGCCTGAACGTCTTGACGAGTCAAAAGTTCTTCTGCGTATTTTTTAATAATTTCGCTAATATGCGTAACTATAACGGTAGATGCGTCAACAACGGTATATCCGTTCATCAGCGCTTCTTCCTTTTTATCTTCCTCTATCCAGATAGCGTCGATTCCGAAGGCTGGTTCTTTTACTTTTTCGCCTTCGATTTCTTCAATTACCATAGGAGAAGACATTGCCAGATATTTATCCGGATAAATCTCCCCTTTTGCGACTTCTACGCCTTTTAGCAAAATCTGATACTCGTTAGGCGCCAAATGCAAATTATCTTTAATTCTAATCTGAGGGACCAAAAATCCGAAATCCTGTGCTATTTTTTTACGCATTGTTTTTATTCTATCAAGTAAATCTCCTCCTTGATTAGGGTCGGCTATTTTAATCAACTGATATCCTATATCAAGTTCCAAAAGCTCTACTTTTAAAATATCTTCGAGAACTTTCTCCTCTTCTTTGGCAAGTTCTTCGGGTGATTTTTTCGGTTTTTCCTCTTTTTTACCTCCTCCGCCTTTAGCCTTGGAGGTTTTAGCTTGTTGGGCGGATTCTCCTTTTGTAGGAGGCGGTTTTTTCCTAAATTTATTTAACAACTCTCCTATAGGGTCCACTCCTTTTTCGCTCTCCATCATTAAATATCCGGTTACTAAAAACATCGTGGCTACAAATATCATGCTTCCCGTAGGAAACCCGGGAATAAACGCCATAAAAAAGAGAATAGTCCCCACTATCAAAACAACTTTATAATCTCTAACAAGCTGTTTAATAACACCTTGGGCAAAATTGCTCTCATCTTTCGTCGCTCTGGTAATGATAATACCCGTCGCCGTAGATATCATCAATGCCGGAATCTGCCCTACAAGTCCGTCTCCTACCGTCAAAATCGTATAGGTAGACGCCGCTTGAGAGAGTGAGAGCCCTTTTTGAAAAACCCCTATCAAAAAACCGGCTATAATATTCACAAGCGTAATAATAATACCGGCAATGGCGTCACCTTTTACGAATTTGCTCGCCCCGTCCATCGCTCCGTAAAAATTCGCTTCTTGAATAAGCTCGTTTCTTCTTCTTTTGGCTTCCTCTTCGTCGATAAGTCCCGCATTCAAATCCGCATCAATCGCCATTTGTTTACCGGGCATCGCATCAAGCGTAAATCTTGCCGCAACTTCCGCAACCCTGGTCGAACCTTGAGTAATAACCATAAAGTTGATTACGACCAAAATAATAAAAACGATGATACCTATAACGTAATTTCCGCCTATAACGAAATTACCAAATGCGGTAATAATTTCCGAAACGGCTTGAGGTCCTTCGTGTCCTTTGCTTAAAATCATTCTTGTCGTCGCCACGTTTAAAGAAAGCCTATATAACGTTACAATCAAAATAATAGTAGGAAATGTCGTAAAATCGGTGGGCTTTGGAATATAAAGGCTAAGCAGCAATATTAAAACACCGACCGACAAAGAAATAGTTAAGAAAAAATCGAGTATACCGCTTGGTAGCGGGACTATAATAATCAGTAAAATCGCAAAAACAAACGCAACAACGCCTAAGTCGGTAATTTCGCTTAAAAACCTAAGCGAATTTTTAATTTTATCTACCAGAGCTCATCCTTATCACGTCTTGAAGGGTGTAGTTTTTGACTACCTTTAAAAATTCGTCTTCCAAAAAAGAAAAAAACGGTCTAACCGAACATATACTCGCCCTACCCCTCATACACTCCTTGGGATTTGACGAGCAATAAAACACCATCGACTCTTTATCTTCGATTACTTTAAAAATATCGATTATTTTAATCTCTTCGGGATTTTTTTCAAGCAAAAAACCTCCGTGTATTCCTTTAAAAGATTTAACGAAACCTTTTTTTGAAAGCGTTTGTAACAGTTTGGCTAAAAAAGGCTTAGGTAAATCTGTAATCTCCGCCAAATGCGTAACGTCTACCGGCTTGTCGAATTTTGAGAGTTCAACCAATGCGTGTAATGTATAAGCAGTCGATTTCGTAAAAAGCAATCTTTATCCTTTTTTTAGAAATTATACACAAATTCTCTTTTTTTGAATAGAGTTAAAAATGAAGAATATTAGTGTCTGGCACCAACAAGTTAAAAAAGATAGAGATTAAACTCTATCTCTTAAATTTAATGCGGAAATCACTTCAAGATATTTGTCGTGATTTTTTCTTTTCAAGTATCTCATAAGTCTTTTTCTTTGACCTACCAATTTAAGCAACCCGAGTCTACTTGAATGGTCGTGTTTGTGTTGTTTTAAATGTTCGTTGATTTCATTGATTCTTTCAGTCAACAGTGCGATTTGAACCGCCGGACTTCCCGTATCTTTTTCGTCATTTCCGAATTTAGCGATAATTTCTCTTTTTTTCGCCGAATCCAAAGCCATGTTAGCCTCCCGATTGGTAAATTTTCAAATTTCTTTGAAGAGTGAAAGTATAACTATTTTTTACATAAAAAGCAAACCTTTACTCGCTATTTAACGCATTTTTTTCCAATTCGTCGAGTTTATCTTTGAAAGTGATGTTTTTTGGCAAAATATTTCCGTGAAAATAGTCAAAATGCACCTTTTGTCTGTGTTTGTGCGTTAAAACTTTTTCAAAAAACTCCAAAGAGTTTTCTACATCGTCTTTTACTTTAAAATGTTCGTTAAAAAGCATCAAAGCGCTCAACAAATCAGCCTTGGAAGATTTCGGATTTTTTGCAATATTTATCAAATCGTTTAACGTTAATTCTCTCTTTTCTTCTTTTTCCTCTTTTGGTATTTGTCTGGCAAAATAAAATATAATTCCCAAACATATAATCACGACAATTAAAAGGTATATCAAATATGCAAACGGAGAAGAAGGGGTAAAATCTAAAATTTCATCACTTATAAATGATAAAAACGAACTAATAATTTCCCTCACCTACTTTAACCTCTCTAAAACGGATTTTTCGTGAGCGGTTAACATTTCCGTATGAGCTAAAACAGCGCATTTTTCGCCCATTTCCTCAATGGCTTGTTTGCTAAAGGAGATAATCGAACTTTTTTTCATAAACACTTCAACATTCAAAGGAGAGAAAAATTTGGCACTACCGCCTGTTGGCAGTGTATGATTCGGTCCGGCTATATAATCCCCGATAGGCTCCGGGGTATATTCGCCCAAAAAGATGGCTCCGGCGTGTTTTATTTTCGGCAACAGTTCAAATGGATTTGACGTTACCACTTCTAAATGCTCCGGAGCTATTTCGTTCATTAAGCCTATTGCTTCGTCGATATCGTTTGTTACGATAACGGCGCCTCTTTCTTCTATCGATTTTCTTGCTATTTCTTCTCTTTCAAGCGTTTTTAAAAATTTTTCAATTTCAATTACCGTCATATCGGCTATCTCTTTGGAATCGGTAATCAAAATAGAACTTGCCATTTCGTCGTGTTCGGCTTGGGAGAGTAAATCAATAGCCAAAAAGTTCGGTTTGGCGCTACTATCCGCAATAATTCCTATTTCGCTAGGACCTGCTATCATATCGATGTTTACATCTCCGTATACAAGCTTTTTAGCCGTAGCTACGAATATATTACCCGGTCCCGTAATTACGTCTACTTTAGGAATGCTTTGAGTTCCGTATGCCATAGCCGCAATGGCACTTGCGCCTCCGACTTTATAAGTTTTTGGCATACCGCAAATATAAAGTGCGGCTAAAAGCAGTTCGTTGGGTTTGTTTTCTATTACCGGCGTTGTAACGACAATTTCTTCAACTCCGGCTACGAGTGCGGGAATTACGTTCATAAGAAGCGAACTTGGATAAAACGCCTTTCCTCCCGGGACATAAACCCCGGCTTTGTCAACCGCG